>Ga0214544_1005243_pt1 | contig 25292 bp, 19 predicted proteins | sample CNSS3metaG_FD_160074 | JGI IMG/M metagenome (GOLD analysis project Ga0214544, IMG submission 160074) | Root nodule microbial communities from cowpea collected in UCLA plant growth center, Los Angeles, California, USA - CNSS3 | ecosystem: Host-associated > Plants > Roots > Nodule | place: USA... | reverse complement strand
GAGAACTTTTGGCCTTAATGTCTATATGTATATTATGAAACAAAAAGTAAAAGAACCATGGTGCCAATTAAATCATGTCAATGTGTATACATATCATTATTGGCACAATCATTTAAAGAAGGGATTTTAATTTGTTAAAATTAAAAAAATATTTGGTCCTCCATTAATTTATGCCCGAAATTGTCTATGGTAAAAACCAGTTGGGAAGCCAGATAAATTGAATAAAACTTTATATAAAAATAAAAATTCATAAATATAATGACTTGTCTTATGTTGGCATGGTAGACCCATTCCCATCATGCATGCTTAGTTTATAAAAGGACTAAAATTATACTATTGTGTTATCTCATATGCAATTAAAATTTGAGAGAACTAAGTTACATGTTTACCATGTATGGAAAACCCGATTAACACAAGATTTAATACTTAAGTGGCATAATTGTACTAAAGTGTGTGTATTAAAAAGGTTTAAAAGTAACATTAAGAAAACATACAACCCAATTTGGAATTGTTGAGCCCAAATTCCATTGGGTTGCACTTTTCAACTTCATGTTTGTGGGCCTATATGCATTTTGTCCGGGTCCCCTTCTTGTGGGCCCTCCATCGTCTTCTATCGTTATCGACTTAATTAATGCGAGTGGATTGTTGAAGATGAAGTATATATTTGGAAAAATAAAAAGCATGAAAAAGTTACAGTATTTAAAATGAAGATATTGTCTGCCATAATTATAATAAAGTATAAAAATAACTCTGACATAAATTAATATTTTTAAATAGAGTATATTAAGTCAATAAAACAGTCCTCTATTATTACTTATGAATTTATGGTACGACAATAATTTATCATCATTCATTGTAGAAATAACTCTGTTTAGAGACCAGTTTCTCCTCTCTGGGAGAAATTTCTGAGTTTGAAACACAAAACTCTAAAGTTTCCTTGTCTTCTTATATATGAATCATTATTGTGTAGTAATTCATGAACAATTTAATATTTTAATATTTTAATAACATTTTTTTTAAATACTTGTTAGATAAAGAAAATATTTTATGTTATTAAAGATTATTTTTTTGTATTAAATACTAAAAAAATATAAAATTAAAAGAAAACATGAAACTGTTTTAGTTAGAATTAATTTTTAAATAAAATGTAACTACATGTTAATCTCTTCATTATATAATTAATGTATGATTTATATCTTTCTATGTTCAAAATTCACTTTACAATATTTTTAGTTCATGCGATTAAGTCATCACATTACTTGTTTTACTAAAAAAATTGCATTATTATTTTTAACTCGCTCCTGTTTTAGAATTGAGTAAAATTTAATGTTTTAAAAAAAAAAAAAAAACACCAATAGAAAACTAAATCCTTAATTTTTTTTTATCTTCGCTGAGAACTCTTATTAAATTTTTTAAAATTATCAGTTTGATTTCAGAAAACAAGTTAAGACGAAAATATTGTTACATTAATTCCTAAAACTAAAAAATATCAACAAGTTCTTAAATTTATTTTTATTGTCGGAACATAGGTCGATATTATCACTAAACATTTTGAAAAGGTGGGGGAGGAAGTGGATTTGACTTTTTTCACTAATATTTTGGTAAGAGATATTATGAATTTAACTATTTTCACTTACAAAATACTAACAATCAATATTTATTGATAAAAAAAAAATCATTAAATCGTTAGCATTTTTAGTTTTAAATCAATTTATTTTTTTCATTAAACCTTTAGAAACTTTTTAAAAATAGGTCATCATTTTCTAATTTCAAAGATAAAACTGATTTATTTGTCTTAAAAATTACTTGAAGGATGTAAAGTGACAAAGAGAGAATTTTGATTTACGTAACCAAACTCTGGGAAATAAATCTGATGCTTTCATAATTTGAAAATGTGACAAATTTGTGACAGATATGAAGTTTGAAGAGATAAACGTTGACCACGGAAACAATTCCTTAAGAAGCAACATAGTTCATTAATTAAAAAACTAAGCTTTATTAGTTATGGTAAAAAAAGAGGTTAGTGTAGTAGCTAGGACAACACGGATATTTAGCCATCACCATCTTTTCTTAGTTGCAGCCATGCCTACATATACCTACCCTCTTCTCTCACTGCTTAAAACCTTTCATCTTCAAAAACACTGTCATCATCACTGTTCATTCCTAACTCCTCTCACCCTTCAAACATTTCAATTCCAGTACAAAAACGTATCGAGATCTCCAACAATACCACCTAAATAATACTATAAAAATTGAATGACATAAAAAAAAATACTGCTACCATGTTGTTAGCATTTAGTATATTATGTTGGTAATATATAAAGGAAGGTTATAAGTTTAAAAGAGCAGAAGTAAAAGAGTTAGTTCCAACAAAGAACAGTGGTAGTTACTGTGACAGTGAGTGAGAATGAGAAGGACTAGGTTTTAACTTTTAACCCTTTGGTTTTGGGTTGGAAGCATAATAACCTCTCCCAACAAACGATGTACCAACGTTCTTGTCGGGAGAAACACCGAGAGACCCACCTTTTCTTCCTCCGCTAGCAACCATGGGAGACTACGAAAGCAGCCACAACCACCACCACAGCAACCACCAACAACAACCGGTGTCAAAAGAAACAGCGTTTCAGGCGCTGAACACCATAATCCAGCTTCACTTCGAGAAGACCCTGGAGAAGAAACGGGCCATAGACCTTCAGAAGAAGGAGCTTCACAAGCTTTTCCAGATTTTCTTCATCTTCCTCGCTCTCCTCTTCCTCGCCCAGTCCCAGTCCTCGCGCCTCCAATGCCGCCACTGCTGGATCCCCATCACGCTGCTCTCCATCGCCCACCTCATCTTCTACGTCTCCGTCGCGCAGACCCTCCGCTGCATCAACGGCTTCAAGTACCAGCGCCGCTGCCACAAGCTCACCCTCGGCCTCGCCACCGAGAAGCTCCGGGAGATCAAGATCAGGCTCGGCGCCGCCAACGGTGCTGACTACGACGGTGTTGCCGATGAGGAGTTCGAGATTCACTACCAGGAACCCCCCGAGAGCTACTTCGGAAAGTTTAAGAGGAATTGGGCACTTCATTTTGGGTTCTTGATCTTGATCTACGCTTTTATGATCTCTTCCTCTGTTGTTCTTTTGTGTTTTTAATCAAGGGTGCTCTTTTATTAGTTTAGTGAGATTGACAGAGATGTGCCAAATTATGGTTCTGGGTATAGATTTTGTATGATTTGAATGATGGAATTGGTTATTTCCTCTCAAGTGTTTGCTCTGAAATCAAATCCATTCTCATTTCAATCTCTCATCGTTCCTTATGCATGTGTAATTCTTCTTGTTCTACTTTTATTTAGACCAAAAGTCATTTTCTATTACTGTACCTGTATCTTTATAGTAGCCTATGAGTATATTCTATTCTTATTCATGTATCTAGTGTTTGAAAAAATGAAAAGAATGCATCTTTGAAAGTGTCAAGCAAGATGGTGTTTGTGAAAAAGAGGGTCGAAGATATTGAATCAGCTTGTGTGGGAGAGATTCTTGCCGCTTTGAACTGAGAGAGCACAAGTCCACACAATGTAAACTCGTGTTTGAATTGAGTTCAAACATGATGTACTTATGGATAGATTACATCATGAAAGGGTCTATGGATGACAGGTCCAAGTATCTGCGTAAATGCAAACTGGTTGCTTGTTGGGACCTCAAGTTTGAATATTTCTTGGTCCATCATCCATCTCACAGTACAACAACTAAAGGAATGGACTTTACTCAAAAAATTAAGGCACGAATTGAGAATGGCTTTTTCTCCCAACAAACGAAGAATTAGCTTTAGTGTAACACGCAATGATGGAGTTGTAGGAGATAGCAAAAAGGGACCCCCTTGTTGTCCTGATCCACTTTCTCAACAGCATCCTTTTCTGCCTTCAAACACCATACAAAATATCTTTTTTTGTGCTTGTCGTTTGGCTAGCTAGTGCAAGATAACCAGCAATGGACGATGCCATCTTTCTGTTTCCACTTTCTGCTGATTCTCTTATTTCAATTTTTATTTCTTATAAGTAACCACTTTATTTATTTTAATGCTATCCATCACTTCATTTTCCATATTGACACACTTTAGATAACGTTTGGTCAGTCTGTTGCGACTTCATTCATAAATTCTGTTCTATATTTATTTCATTGAAAATAGAATATAATCTTCACATTCAATCTAGGTAGTTTTTTATATTATCAGTCCATTAAAATTTACTCTAAATAAACTTCTAAAGTTATTGCAAAAGTCTTAAACTGGTCCATTCATAACAGTTTCCTATTAAATACTTCCAGTTTCTTTTCATTTATCATTTTAAGGTTATTTTACTCAAACTTAGAAATATTAGAAATACATAAAATAGCTCTGCAATTTCTTATTTTACCATTTCCCCTCTACTTCTGAAACAATATATATAAATTATTCAAAACTAGAAAAACATATAAGGGTATAAAAAAATTATTAAATATCTAACAAGACAGGTGAAAAAGATCACCCCCTTCCAAAATTGAAATAAATATAATGCAGCAGAGGAAGTAAGATTTAAAAAATAAAAGAAATACACATGAAACTGTAAGCCTGATGAAAGAAAGAAAAAAAAAATAGAATGATTCCATTGCATTTATCACATCGCAATATATAACGAAGCATTTCAAAAACCACCCCGTAGGAGCGAAAAATTAATTTCCCTGACTGAACAGTCGTTCACTTCTTTCTGTAAGAATGTGCCTTTATGTAACATTCAAAATTGCAAACAAAAGAATAAAATTTAATCGTGCAACATTGATCAATTGTGATGGATTTCTTTACTGACTTGAAGGTGTAACAAGCCATATGGTCATCTATGATGGGGAGAGAGCATTGCACAATGTTTTGTATGCATCGACACATAGTTTGAATTTTTCTTCAGCCATGGCCTGCCATCACATAAAGATAAAGTGCAAGCATGAGACCAGATAGCACATATAATAACCAAAAAGATACAAAATGAAAGGTTGCTTTTATGGAGCACCTTAAGAACACATGACAAATAAGTTTTTACAATACAGAGTAAAACCTATATTTTATTTGTCATTCATCCTAAATATATGGAAATCAATTTTCATTTGTCCCTTTGCAAACATTGAAAACCAATGACCATCATAGCTGCGCAAAATTGATGGAAAACGAGTAAACATGAACTACTACGTTTTCATGTCTAATGCAGCTTTCCAACGAGGGCATGAGAAGTTGGTTGATTGACCAAAAATCACTACTCCCAACCTTTTTCTGCAAGTGGGCACAATTTCTGATTAGGGAATCCTAAAGCACATCCCCGGAAAATGTTAGCTGTAGTTGCACCACCCCTCTACCACAATCTAAACAGAGATGCACAAGACCTATTTCTCAGCAACCCAACACACACATTTGTTCATTCCCATTTTTCCTTGTATTTTGAAGGGGCTGGTAAACAATTTCCATTTTTTGGGAGACCATTTATAAATACCAAGTTAAAAAAATCTGTTTAACAAATTATAAGTACTGAACTGAGTATTAACCTTTGATGCAGGAGTCATTTTGATCAATGGCAAATACTACTAGAACTACTGGTGCACCCTTCATGAGAAGGTACACCATAAAAGCCACCAGAAATACAGATGGCTGTTTATTTGTAGATGGCATACATACATGATACCAATTTCACAGTACTCGGCAACTACTTTTGTGCTCAAAGTATATCATCAAGATGACTCCATATAAAAATGGTAGTTCGGGATGGATCATGTATGTAGCTAATGCAGAATTTTGCATCCTCAATAGTCAATTCCATGAGTCTAATATGTATTTATAATACAACTTGGTCAAAAGAATATTTCAAACTCACCTGGGAAGTGCCTTGATGCTTATCAGGATGCCATTTTAAAGCTGATAAACGAAAACTACAAGGGAAATAAACAGATATCAGCAGTTTATATTGTGTGTACATTATCTTTTATGCCGGTATAAGATCTTGCACTGAGCAGAAGCCCTGAAGCACTTACGCATTTTTAACATCTTCAATCTTTAATGGACCTGTTGGAGGCAGACCTAGAACAGTTCGATCAGAACTTGATCCCACACAACATAAGTCATCATCATCCTGCTCAACATCACTTTCATTTTTCCACTTGTTTGTCCGATTTGAATGTTCCCTCCATTCAAACCCCTCCGATGTAGAATGTTCAAAAGAACCGCTCCAATTGTTAAAAGACCACGTATAACACTTGTTACCGTATGATGCATGGAATATTTGCTCAGGTTGGCCATCAAAGTCTTCAGAGAAACTTTCTCTTCTGATTTTTCCTGAATATATATAGTGGAGATCAGTGGAAAGGAAAGTAAACCAAATGTCAATTTAAAGACAGGTGCACAAAGAAGTCCCAGATGGCAAAGCAAAACATCTTCAATGTCTGATCAGATTGTTTACTAGTCTGCAATGATCAAATAATAAATTGTAATGACTAAGAGTGCCAACTTTTAACTATAACAACTGCACTTTAAACGAACAAATATTGCTGGAAAAGTTTACTTTCCTACAAAAAATTCATTAAAAGGATACTTAAGTGAAATCCATATATTTCCTGAGATCTGAAATATTACAAATATAACCGAAAACAGGACATATTATAGGAGTACAATCTTTGACAACGAAATAATAGGGGCTCGCTTTTAGTATTAAAATTTATAATAAAAGGTTTTAGTAATCTATTCCTTTGCCACACGTGTATATAATATTTCAAAATCTCAATGTTCTATGTGTTTCCCACAGAATAATTTGCTACCAGACTGTCAATTTATCACTAGAACAAGAAACTCTAACAAGAACAGACATGCAGTTGAGGGTGGGTTGGGGAAGAAATGATGAGAAAATTTGAAAAGAAATGACGGAATACACTATAAACTTGAGCTGAAAAAGAACTCACGTTTAGTTTTCTTTTGTGGCTTTCCACCAGACCGCTGACCAGACTTTGGTTGACCTTTATTAGAAGGCCTACCTAGGCCTTCATACTTGTCCTAGAAGAATGTACGCCATAAAACATTGTCATCATAAGTTGACAGTTAGCAATTGTAATAATAACAAATAGAACACAGTGTAACGTATTAAGTACAAGCAAAAGCAACTTGGAAATGCATGAAAAAGATTGAGTGGCCTTTCTTGATTAATGTAATTTCATTCCTTAACCTCACTATGATGTTAGCTAAAGAGGGAGAGAGTAATTCGGCAGCAACTCCTCGTGGCATATTAGAGAAAGAGGTCTTATTCTATTTCTAAAATGGATTAAAATTGATGAAAACAATACTCAACATGTAGGTTTCAACTAGTTTTAACAGCGACTAGAGTAATGGGCCTTGTTAATCTTCCAAAAATTCATAGAACATCAACATAAAAATACCCACCATCAAATAACCAAAACTCAATTTCAAGGGTAAACAGATCATAAAATGTTGACATTTGACACCTTTCTGGATAGTATATTAGTTTTATATTATGTTTGGATAGGGAACTTTATAATTCTAAGCAATTCAAACACATTAAATCTGAACTGCTTTCATTTAAATTGTTTAGTTTCTCAAATAATTTGTTTGGACAAGACAGTTCAAACTTATTGAATTTTAATTTTTTTATATAAAGTATTTTAATTACCACCAAATAATACTATTGGTGTTAGTAAAAAATCCTTGTAGACATTGATAAAAAGATAACCATTATAAACTTCAGCTGAAAAAATATAACTAACATCTACCGAGAAATACTCCCACCAACATTAGTGCAAAAAACCCTAATAAACATCAACCAAGAAATATTCATGCCTTCATCAACGAATAAACAATCTCAATAATATCAACCAGAAACTAACTCCTACCAACATCAATAACATTAGTTGAAAAACAATTCCCCATGGTTTTTTAAGAAAACCCTTATTAACTTTGATCAATAAATGATTCTATATAGGATTCTAATCGACGTTAGTTGAAAGACAACCTTGACTAACATCAATTAAAAATAATTTCGATTGACGTAGATAAATATGTTTAACATCAGCAAAAAAGAAAAACTGCTAATGTTAACAAAGAAAACTATAACTATCTAACTAAAGTCAGTGAGAAATAACACTGACATATATAACACTGACATATATAAACTTAGAAATGGTGACAAAAAAGTCATGATAGATTTCAACTTAAAACAAACTCCTACCAACATCAACTGAAAAAACGACAGTGAGCCACCGGCACCCCGGCCTAGAGCTAATTGATGGTGTTTTAACCAAAACTGGCCCGACGATGACACAACTGAGGCTGAGGTGAAGAAAGACTATAATGAGAAGAAATATAGATTTGAAAGGGATGTATGAAGAATTCCAAATTCTTATTTTGTAGGTGGAAATTGAAATTCTTTAGTTTTAAGTAATCAAATTACTCTCATAAATTCATAGAAAGTATGATCTAAAGAGTGCAAAAGTTTTAATCCAAAAAACCAGCTTGTTCACGCAATTGCAGTGCATCCCTCTTTCTAATCCAGACTTTCACCACACAAATCCTCACCCAGAAAATTTTAAGGAAACACAGGGACAGTAACAAATAAAAAGGAATTATTAATATAATAACAACGCCAAAGAACAAAGTTTCTCAACATAATCAAAGATCTAGGAAAGCATACCTCAAATGAAAATTTAGAGGATCCACTATTGTAAAGAAGACTATTCAGAGCTTTCTTTGCATCAGCACGCTTTTGACGGGTAATGAATTTGATTTGACTCTGAAATTCACTTTTCCATCATGAGTAAAGCAACTCTACTTATAATTATATTGATGTCAAAGAAACAGGGTTTTCACAATTGTAGCAGTATACAGAAACACAAGGAGAAAAAAGTATGTCAGTGCTAAACTACACGCTTAATAGATTTCTATCTACATTTGTTATGAATTGCATGTCGCTAGAAAATTCCACTGCATCTCATAGTTAAAAATCCCTTCAGCTTCAGAAATGAGAAATCAATAAATTCTGAGTAGGAGTGAAACACACTCTAATACACACAAGACTAAATATTTGCCCAGCAATAAATGAAGCTTGCACTATCGGCTATTGTTTGTTTATAAATTATAACTTATATCATCACAAAAGTATCATTAACAATAACATTAGAACAATTGAATTTGAAAGTCATGGGGTTTATAAAACAGAATACCATATCTTAACTAAGCACACTAATGGAATCAAAGAAAACAGTAAAAACTGAAGAATGTGGTACAACTTGTAATATGAATATTTCCTCCTCTCAAGCCTTCTCTGATTTTCTTTATAATTAGGACTTGAATCGATTACCTACAAAGGTTAAATGTTAATAGATATTTCACCGCATGCCTAACTTAAGGTGTAGAAAACCTTCACCTTACATAAAAAGCTTAACAGGTTCCAGTCAACTTAGGGATTAACATGTGTGAATATGTACAAATGGCATTCAAATAGAAGTGCCTAAATTGCTTTATTCATCATAAATTGTTGCCCTCCATTGGTTTAGTTCAGACTTTAGATATTTTCATATTAGGAAATTCTGTAAGACCTAAGATCTAAAACTCTCACAAGCTATTTGTCATTGTCCTAAATAAATGACGATTAGAAAATGATTCCAGTACTGTTCACAGTGGAATGTGCAAATAATTCACCATTGGCAGCTGGAAACAAGTAGAAATAAAATCTTTGCATTGCAGTTAAACTTTTTCTCCAACTCAGAATGCAGGAGGCTTCATCATCATCATATTCATATGATAAAGCTTTTGACTTGTATAAAACTAGTTACAAGGTAAACTAGCCATTCTATTACAGGAGAAATTTAAACTACCAAAATACGCTGCTTTGAATAATACTTCATAATTTTACAATCCGTAAAAGGCACGGTTTAATAAATTTCCTACAATTACCGACAAAATGCAGAAATATATGGGCTAAAGTTATATGCTCCAAATGTATACCTTTGATGGTTGATGTTGACCATTTCCTATATGCTGCAGGGGAAAATATAAAGCCTTGTATTAATTTCCAAACTTTCTCATAGGTAGTAAAGTGCAAATAAGTCGTCCAAGAAGAAACGAGAACATAAACAACACAAACAGAAAGAGATGATACATAAACAACCCAAACTCAATATAATATCGAGAAAAAGAAAAACGGAGCCCAACACGAAGAAAAAATCGTCTTTTGAAATCAGCAAAAAAAAAACTCACAGAGCTGAATTTGTTCTTCCAATTTTGACAAGTACAAGGAGTGGAATGAAACTCGGAGAAATGCGTGAGTGAGGGAATAACGCGAGTCTTCAAAGACGACAAGGTTCGCCATCGTGCTAATTGCATGTCGGGGATTAGAGAGCGTCCAAAGTTGAAGGATTTGCAGTATCGACGTTGTTTGAAGAGAACAGTTCTTGGGTGTTTGATGTTAGACCACAACCGCGCCGAGGTTGTCTCGCTGGCCTCTGCCTCCCCTGTATCGCAGGAATCACGGAATGCCCAAACAACACATGCTCTGAAGAAAGTTTATGGGCCCTACTATTAGCACCCCGTACTTTAATATTTAAACTTCCTAATCAAGTGAAAAAAAAAACTATATTCTCTTTATTTTTGTTTTTGCAGATCATACAGAAACCTGTTTTTTGCATAACAAACTATTTTCAACCACAAAAAGTCTACTCAACTAACTGAAGACAAATATTTAAATGTATTCAGTAATATAAATTTAGTTGTGGATATTAGACTTATAAGTCAATGGTTATATACCTTAAATAGGTTTGGAATTTGTTAAATTTTCAAATTTTGATACATTTTTATATATAAGCTTTCAAAATGAATAGATATAATTATCTTAATCCAACGATGTTAATTTCTTTTAGTATTAAATGGTGTTTCAGTTTAACCTTTGAGCTAGAATATATAAGACAATATAAACCACTCAAAAGGTCCTTTGATATCTGAAAACAATTTAACACAATTGGATTAGGAAGATTATATTTATTAATTTTTGGGTTAAATGTGTTTATAGTACTTGAACTTTGACACGAAATTGGAATTCTTCCTTGTCCGAAACTTTGACACATTTTGGTTCTCAAACTTTAAAAATAAACAGTTTTAGTTGTTTACACCGTTTAACATGTTTCCGCTTCATTGTTAGCTGGGAAACACGTTTGATACATAAAAAAAGTTTAACGTAATTGGGTTAAAAAGACAATATCCATTCATTTTTAAAGTTTGGGATCAAAATGTATCAAAGTTTTAGATATAGACTAATTATAATTTCATGTAAAAGTTCAAGCAAGGACTAAAAACACATTTAACCCTTTATTTTTAAAAAGAAAAAAATCGCAACGAAACGACGAACATATAAGAAACATCTTTTTAAAATATAATTTTTATAAAGGGAGTTGCTACCATAATTTTGAAAAACTATGGAAAACCTGAAAAATGGTCTGCGAAACCGGATTAGGTTCAAGAGTCGGTTATGTTTGGAGAAAATATTAGCATCCCACACGTATGTCCTAAGACAGTAGTTATCTTTAATCAAGTGTACAAAACTAATGTAATTTTAATATATTTATTCTTCTAAAAAATCAAACAAAACATACTAATATGAATGAAGAAAACATTTTTTGAAATTTTATATTTGGATCCGACAAGGTGTTTGACCTTACTCCTAGTTATTCTTATTCAACATGAGAGATCAAGATTATATAATTCTCTTTAAAACAAATTAAAACAAAACTTCAATTTGATTAATAACTTTTCTCATTTAAATTTCAACGTATCTGTATTATTTATCAAGTGAATATGACACTCAACATGATAAAGAGTTACCAACAAAAAAAAAAAGTTTAAAACTAGACATTATTTTTTTACTATGAAATAAAGTAAACAGTTTCCTTCTCTGCTTCTCTAGCACCAACACTTCACTCAGTGTCCCTTTTCTCTCTCTTCCTGTCTCTGCATGCTTTGATTTTGGCAAAAAAAGAAAAAATTTAACTCCCACACGTTCAGCAGTTTCCTTATATTAAAAGAAAGTTAATGTAAAAATTAAAAATGTCGTGCCACGTCATGTCAAAGCTGAGTTAAAAAAATGTTCGAATATCATTTCCATATTAAAAAATATAATCACCCTCCACATCCATTTATATCTCCTCTTTCATTCAATTTTCTTTTCTCAAATCACAGTAAGTACAAAATAAAATATGAACATGCACCCAATAAATATCTACAACCATGAATTCCAAATCTACAAATAAACCCATAAAACTCATCATGCAAAATAAGGAAAGTTAAACTATGCAATTGTATATGACAGAACAATAATAGAATCTACGTTCTCCATTCCAATAACCCATGAATACTGATCTTAACCACAAAATTATACGATCATGTATTATTCTAAGACAAGTCTTACGGTAAATACATCTATAAACCATGATTTAATATAAGCATGAAAAGAACCAAAAAAAGAAACTATAATTCAAGTGCATACCTGATGTTTCTAACAATCCTTCTCATCTTCCTGCCTTAACTAAACAGTCCGCAAAAATTTTTAAAAGAGACATAATAAACATCACACAATTCAATTACTCAAAAGTTCAAGTTCCAAGAAATTAAAATTTCATATACTAACTTTCCTTTTCTTGTTCCAGTTTCAGCTTTATAATATCATAACATAATCCAACAATCTCAAATGCTAGAACTACATTCATAACATCAAGAACATAAACCATCATCGAATAGAAGGTGTCAACAAGAATCTAAAATCAAATACTTTGAAACTTAAACTATAGTCACCATCGCATTTCAGTTTTAACAATTCTGATAATAGTCAACAATTCAATTAACATCCTCACAATAAAACCCAATTTTCACGTCCGATCTAACGCCAGAATACAAAAAATTAATCAATGTCATCATATTCATCTAAATTCGTGTTCAAACCAAATGCAAAACGCCAACGTACTCAACGCATTCAAACCATAAAACCATAAACAACATCCAATTAAATCCAAACAGAGGTTAGGTTGTACGATTTCTTCAACCCTAGAATTTCAATCATCAAATCCAAACTAATCTATATACACATCAATTCAATTTGGTTCCAACATCTCCTAACTCAATCAAATACAATCTACATCGAGAATTAAATCCAAATCAACACAAATAACTGAGGAAGAGGGAAAACCTCGAAGGCTAACAACAAGAGTTTAAGGTTGTGCTCGTAGTGACTTACATGAGGGAGTTCCAACGTTGAGAACGACAGCCAGGTTCGACGAGCGTTTGGCGGTGAATGCCAGTGGTCGCGGCTGGTTAATGATGGTTCTTGTCAACAACGCTGGTAGGGTTCCAAACCTCGTCAACGCCAATGGCCTCGCCGGAGATGCCCGAGTGGTTACGCGCGGAAGATCGAAGCTAAAAGAAAATTGGGGGAGAGGACTTGCGTGGAAGATCCCACTCTCTTTCTCCTTTCTAGTTCTGCTTCTCCTTCTCCTTTGTTTTCTCTTTTTTTCTCGCTTCTCTCAGAATTTTTTTCTTCTTTTTTTTTTCAGAAATCCCCCCACTAAAAAACTATGAAAACCCCTTTATAAAGCCCCCGGTGAACGTGAGAGGGTCCTTGAATTTCCGCTGGTGAATGAAGCGTGCGTGTGTTTCGTGAGATGAGTGTGCGCTGTGAGTGAGATGCAGTGCGTAGTTCAATGAATTAGTGTGTTTTCTGTTAAGTTTGTTAGTGTAGGTTAGTGTTTGTTAGGTTAGTTAGTGGGTGCGTGTTTTAGGGCATCAGGTGAGAATAAATGGTGTGTGTAGTGCGTGGAATGCAAGTGTTGCGTGAGTTTAGTGCAGGTGTGGTGCGGTGTGTGCGTGAGTTGTGTAAGAGAGTGAAGTGAGGTGTGTGTGAGTTTTGTGTGCAGTGCGTTAGTGGTGTGTGCGGGAATGTTAGGCGAGTGAAGTGTGTGATCCGTGAGCGTGAGGTGTTGTGGTGTGTGCATTAGTGGTGCGCATGTGAGGTGAGAGGTGAGTGTGTGCGGATTAGGTGCGTGAGTTAGTGTAAGAGAGTGAGGTGAGATGTGTGAGAGAGGTGTGTAACGTGGGAACGTGAATAGTGGGAGAAAAAAGGGTGAGCCAAGTGTGTGAGCGTGATTGGGTTTTTTTAGAAAAATGTTGTTAGTTTTTTTCTTTGAAAAAGAGGGGTAGGAATAGAAACGAGGGTGTGAGGAAAAAAAATTAACATTTTTAACAAAAATTGGGCCAAATAGGTCCAAAAATGTTTTTTTTTTAATGCCTATTCAACTTTGTTTCCAATTTTTAAACCTCCTCTCTATACATTTTATTCCACTTATTTTTTTTTATCATTTGCTATTTACTATTTTTCTTTAATTTTTTTTAAAAAACATATTTTATTTGACCGGACAAAATCAAGTGTTGACACACATTTAACCCTTTATTTTTAAATTTTGAAGACCAAATTATATCAAAGTTTAGGATAAAGACAAATTCGAATTTTATGTCAAAGTTTAAGGGTTAAAAACATATTTAACCATATTTTTAATTATGCTTTTAAATTTAGTCAAGTAAACATTGTATTGTTGATATATGTAATTTTATCATAGGAATTTTTTAATGTAGTAATTGTGTTTTTGTTTGTGTATAGGGATGGAAATGTAGGCTGGTCTGCTCCATTTTGGCTCGCCTTGCATTTGGCCCGCAAAATGCACGTCGAGTTGGTCTGCCTCGCATAAGGAAAACGAGTTAATTTTGATGGCCCGCAATTGTATAACATTTGGTACACAGGTCTGTGGCCCGACATGCGACCTGTATATGAGTTTTAATAACTTTTATTCAATGGTTACACAAATGCAGACATGGCTGGTGATGTGGATAGGAAATCTACTTCTAGTTATATGATGACTTTTGTAGGGGAAGCAGTGCCATGGAAATCTAGATTACAAAAATGTTTGCTCTATCTTCTATAGAGACATAAAATATTGATGTTATAAAAGCTGTTAAGGAGCACTTGGGATGCAAAAATTCCTATAAGAATTGGGATTATCACAAGAAAAATATGTTTTGTATTATAGTCAAAGTGCAATTCATCTTAACAAGAACTTAACTTTTCATTCAAGATTAAAGCATATTGAAGTCCGATATCATTGAATATGGGATGCATTACATATTAAGTAAATTATTAGAGAAAATTCATACTAATGAGAATGGATCAAATATGCTTATAAAGATCTTACCTGCAGGAAAATTTGCTATCTGCAAGGAGAAATCTAGTTTGGTTGACTATGATCCCAATTAATTGGCGAGAGGGAGATTTATCATATGTGTTGTAAGACTTGAGAAAATTAAATAATTAAATAAATAGTTATTTAATATAAATGTAGGTGATGGAATTATTATGGCATTTAATGCGAATAGTTTTGATAAGGAATAATACTAGCTCAAGTGATTGAGAGTAGTTGAATGTATTGAGAGGACTTGAGTGTATGCCATCGGTGTGTTAATTTAATTGTTTATTATTTTTAATAATATGCTTGATCATGATGAGTGATAATATTCCTATATGTATAGGAATTATCACGAAACATGAATTTGGTTGATTGATTGTACATTGACCTGAAAATTGGGTGGTTGTGTGTTTCAACCTTGGCTTATGCAAAATAAGTTCCTTTTTACTAGGGATGGCAATTAGGGCCTGGCCCGCGCGAGCTCGGCTTGCAAGCCCGCATAAAAAAAAATTGTACTTATGTATATTAATTACTTCTTTTATGGAATCTTGCATTAACGTTTCAAATTCTTGTATAACTGGAAAAGACAAGTATTATGTAATTTTTAATGTGCTAAAATTTAAAGAATACATTGTGTATGTCATAGTATGAATATGATGAAAATGTTGAATTATCAATTTATCATCTAATTCTCCAACGTCTTTACTTAATTTTGTGAACTTCTTAAAGTTTCCCAATTTTTAAACATTGAAAGTTTTATCATAAAAATTTTTAAAAAAATTTTAAAAAAAAATTAAAAAATTAAAAAAAAAAAGCGGACCGGCCCGCGGGCCCGTGGGCCAAGGAGTATGCGGGGCGGGCCAGTGTTTTCAGCCCGCATAAAGTATGCGGGGCGGGGCGGGCCAGCCTGCGTTGTGCGGGCCTTATGCGGGGCGGGCCGGCCCACATTCCCTCCCCTACTTTTTACCATGAATGTGAAGGACCAAAAATCCCTAGCCGTTTAATAGGGGCAGCTAGAAGGGGTTGGAAAACCATCTTATAATGGTCATTTAATAACCATTAAACCCATTTTAATGTAAAATTCATTTTAGCCATTAAGCCAAATAAAAGTAGGGAAAGTGGGATTAAGGGTAGAATTAGTGAGAGGAAGAGGTTTACTAAAGACCAACAAACTGCACTGGAAATTGAGATTGAGAGTGAATTAGGAGGCCAACTGCAGTGGATTGGAGCCAACGAAATGGGTCACATTGCTAACACCAAAGGAACACTAGAATTTTTAATTGGAGCAAGAATTTCTAGGTTAAGGGAGTTGAACCTCGTAATTTTTATGTTAGTTGATGTATTGCATGATGTATGGTATAATTGTGCATGATTCCTCGTAATTTTTATTATTATTGCTTTATTTTATTATTAATAGTATTATTATTATTATTATTATTATTATTATTATTATTTTATTAATATTACTGTTTTATTATTATTGTTTCATTTCATTTTATTATTATTTTTATTTTTAAAATTTAGTTTTATTATTATTAGTATTTATATTATTATTATTATTATTTATATTATTATTATTACTACTATTTTTATTTTATTATTATTATTATTATTATTATTTTCATTTTATTTTATAATTATCTTTATTAATATTATTATTTTATTATTATTGTTATTATTATCATTGTTTTATTTTATTTATGATTTTATTATCATTATTATTATTATTATTATTTTATCTTATTAGTATTATTGTTTTATTATTATTGTTTTATTATTATTGTTTCATTTTATTTTATTATTATTTTTATTTTTATTGTTTCGTTTTATTATTATTATTATTATTATTATTATTATTATTATTGTTGTTGTTGTTGTTGTTATTGTTTTTATTATTTTATTATTATTATTATTATTATTATTTTTTTTTTTTTATTGCCTGTGCGATATTTTGGGGCAATGGTTATGTGTTGTTCCTTGTTTGTATATTGTTTGGTTGTCTAGGATTGTGTATTGGGTATAACACTTTGTTTTGATGATTTTATGTGAATTTATTGTGATTCTCCAGGATGTATGAAAGCAATGATATGGTTGTGTTTTATGTATGACCATGTGATATTGTGTACTTGAGTTCAACTTAAAGATATGAAAGTGTATTTACTTGTCATGGATACTTTTTTTGCGTGAATTGAGTGTCTTGTGTAAATAGGTTCATTGAAACCTATTATAGAGTGCCAAAAACCAGTGAATTACCAGTTACTGGTGTGGCGTCTGGTGAAATGATGTAAACCGTCAAGAGATAGGCCACAAAGTGAACTCTGGAGCAAAACTCGAGAGTTGACGCTTGGCGACGTAAGTGGTCCTGCCAGGTTGTGTGTTGTAGAACTAGGTCTGGACCAAAATCTAATGGGTTGGCGCTCGACGGCGCCAAGTGTCTTGCTAGGTGATCGGGAACCAATTTTTGCCAAGCGATGTGAACGAGGCGCCAGGCGGTTCCAGGTGCTAAATTGGACTACGAGGAGGATTCTACACAACTTTGGATGGAGGTTTTGATGCGATGCTTTATTAGGGGCCCAATTACGACTGCAACTTGTATTGGGGTATCACATGGCCACTCGAGGTTATAGCCTGGTGGTTTTGGAAGTCAAGTGGAGTGTGTGAGATCGTGGCTCGTACGGATGAGTTCCGGAAGATTGCCCTCCTCGATGTTATCCAATGAGTTTGGTAGTCTTGGGACAAATAAGACTGCGGTTCATATTGGGGAACTCCACTTGGTGTTATAGATTGTGGTTGTGACAAATTTATTCCCGCATGTGGACTATTAGGTGGTGGCCTATGGTCGGAGGGGCGAGTAGACACTCGTGGCAACAAAGATCGATCAATGTAATCATCAAAGGGTGGAGAATCAAAAGGCGTCTAGAGGAAGATTTGGAGGTTAGGATTAAGGGTTATGGCTTGTGAGTCTTAAGAAAAGCAACGCTCTTACTGGGTTTTGGTGAACAGGTAAGGGTAGTGCTCTTGCCGGGTTTTTGTGAGCAGACAATGGTGGTTGCTTGTAAGTCCTAAGAAAAGTAATGCTCTTACCAAGTTTTGATAAACAGGTAAGGGTTGTTGCTTGTTCTTCCCAAGAGACGTTAGGGCGCAGGAAAGGAAACTAGTTGGTTATGAGAGAATAATATACTATGTGATGAGACTTGGGACTATTAGAAGTGTTGGAAAATAACATAATTTCATTAGTATTCACACTTTTAATTTATTTAGGGAGGATGTTCATTGATGTAGCTTAAAGAGATGTCTTTTTCTTTAATAATAATGATTTAAACCTTTGATGGGTGTCAAGTTTGATGTATTTCTTAATGCTATAAAGACACTTATTAGTGGTAGTATATATAGACCACCTTCTGTGGGTAATACATATGAACTACTTTTCGTGGTTAATTTTTCACCACTCAAATTTTGTGGATAAAATTGGTTTATCCACCAATTGTCATCCTTAGATAATTCCTGGGTCCAAATCCTTGAATAACAATATCAAAATACATTAAATTAAAATACAATGTAAATAATCCAAATCCAAAATCAAATTAAAAATACAATCTAGAATCTAAAAGTTGTGATCCAAATACCATGTAAATAAAGTTTTAAACGTAAACAAAATAAAAAGTCACCATGTAATATCCCGTCAGGATATTACGAATTTAATAAAATAAATCAAAGTAAAATAATTGCACTGCATTTAATAATACCTCATTTCTCAAAAAACACAGGAAATTTAAAACTTTAAATATACGAGTTATAAAACCAGGAATCCATAATTCATAAAACTGAAATAAAAGTCAATGGCTCCTGCCAAGTTTACATAATGTTCACAAGGATAAAATAATAAACATAATACATATGTATCTACATAATATCCCATGCTAGCCCTCGCTCCGAGTCTAAGCATCTCCTGGCCCACTTGTCACATCATCTACTCCCGGATAACAGGTTACCCGATCATCGCCACACACACAAAGAAAGGGTGAGCTATGCACAACATATATAAAGAAACATGAGTATAAATATGTTTCCCAACCCAAAATAACATAACTAATTTCATATTTCATAATCACCCAACCATGACCTCATAGTCCTTCATGAGTCATATGCATGAACTAGGTCTTGGAACTTCCCTGTGCTCCCACGAAACTAACTCATTCGTGGTCCAACCCTATGAGCCTATCCCGCTCATAGTCCTGCCCTACAGACTCCTCGCTTGTAGTATAAACATCGAAGTCTCATACTTGGACCCTGGCACGCACGCAATCACCATACTATGGACTCCTCGCCCAATAGTAGCCGATGGGAACATCACAGTTCCTTGCCCATCGTGCGCCCGACACATGCAATCACCATACTAAGGACTCCTTGCTCATTAGTAGCCGACGGAAACTCAACCAGTTCCATGCCCATCATGTGTCCAACCACCGATCACATCCCAGACCCCTAATGGACTTAGTCCTTCAAGCCCACACACCACAACACATGCATATACAATCTAATCATGATAAACAACCAAAACACACACTCACAACCACATGAACCATAGTAACTTGTATAAATTCGCTTAAGCTAGGGACCTCTCGCCCAAGCTAAGCCCTCAGTCTCGCTTAGGCTAGCTCACTTCGCCTGAGCAAACTTAAAACAGTGACCACAACACGTTATCTCGCTTAGGCGAGAACCCCTCGCCTAGGCGAGATCATCTCTCGCCCAAACATCCAAAACAGTTTCGCCTAAGCTACAATCACCCAAAAACATCACACATGACCTCGATATCTCGCTTAGGCGAGGTCGTCTCACCTGAGCGAGACCCTGGTTCACTCAAAAACCATAAATTCCTCGCCTGGACGAGAAGTTGCGCTCAATACGCGCAAATCCCTCACTATCTCGCTTAGGCGACCCTTACTCGCCTAAGCGAGAACCTATGTCGCTCAAAACTAATCCTCTTCGCCTGAGCGAGAAGCTCGTAAGGCACTAGGGTACGCGTCTCTGCTAATCTCGCCTAGGCGGGCCAAGCTCGTTGTTAGTGAAAAAATAACACGGCAAGTGCACCGGTCACACATAGCAAGTAATAAGTATGTTATCGTTCTCTCCCAAGGGACTTGTGCAACACATGACAACTCTCGCAATTCACGACTCAATTAGACACAAAGTTTCACACAAACAATCTGAAAACTCTTTTTGTATTTTATGAAACAGTTGGTGCGCAACAAGAAATTAACATAGTGCATTTACAATTTGTCAAGATTAGACTTCAACCATTTCATTCTCATGCATTCTAAATTATCTCAATTCCATATTCATGTTAAAATCAATTCTCAAGAATACTCAAATCCTATTCCTAGAGCCTTAGAGCCTTTGAGCCTATGATTACTCATCAAGTTTCAATTCCTTGAATCCTCAACAAGTGAAATCATGCATTAGTTTCAAGAATCTAAGATTACTAATGAACCAAGTTCTATTCCTAGATACAAACATCCATTAGGTATGTAATTTCAAATCTAGATTCTAAAGATGTTTCCCAACACCTCAAGAACCACCAACAAGCCATGGGTGATTAAACCACAACAAGCATTAAGCATGGAAATCAAATACTAACATGAATTGGAAAAGCATATAAATTAACAACACAATTTTACACAAGAATTCAATGTTTTACATCTAATCTCAACAAATAGAAATTGCTCTCCATGGTGGAGAACCTAGGGTTTTACAAAATTGAAGAATAAGGAAGAAATTGGAACCATAAAGTAGAAACAATCCCTCTCCCAAGGTTCTTGAATACTGCTCATGGTTCAATTGCGCCTCCCATTCGCATTTCCGCCTTCAATTTCGTAGCCCATCATCCTCTCCAACCCATAAGGGGTAAAACCTCCATGGATGAAGAAGGAAACCCAAGAAGGAGAAGGGAGAGTTTCCCAACACCCCTAATAGCCTCCAAGAGTCTCTCCCAAGCACCCAAGATGTTTCTATTCGTGAAAAATGAAGAATCCCTTAATACTCTCGTAGAAACATGATTAAATAACCATATTCGCGTATTGGGGTCGATATTCTCGCCCAGCGGCTTCACACTCGCCCAGTGAGGCCTAAAATCGACGTTCTCGGACATGCAACTCGCTGGGCGAGCCACATTTTTGCCCAGCGACTCGAATACTGCAGTTCTGGTCTGTCATTTTCGCCCAGCGAGCCACCAGCGAGCCCATCGAGTGACCCTGGCGCCTAATGATCGTTTTTTGGGCTTCCAAGGGTTGTCCAAGGCAGTATATACATATAGGTGAGTCCTTTCTCCATGTTTGCAGTGCTGGACTTGATCTCGGTGCCCCTCGACATGATTATTTGTGTAAAAGTCAATCTTTCATGTCTAATCATGCTTCCTTGAGCTTTAGCTTGTTTTCTTCCACCAGAATTGCTTCCTATTGTTTTATTTCACACACTCATAATAGAGATTAGAAGTAAAAAAGCATAAAACAACTAAAATATGAAACAATGTAAAAACAACATAAACTAGAGGATTAAACAAGATAAAAGTTATGTAGGAGTTGATTTTATTCACAAAACTTAACATCAATAAAAGGTAGAAAACAACGTTATCACTCGCCTGAGCGAGAAATGCAGATTCTCTCACTGATCACGCACTCGATTCACTCCAAACATGTCCAATTCGCACCACAAAACACACCAAACAGCATTTGAGCATACTAAACAATTTACACATTACAAAACAATCACATTGGCATAGTATAGACCCCTTAAAGTCCCCAAATTTCCAAATCCCATTCCATTCCCGCATATACCATGTATATACCCTTTTTCTCATGCATTTAGTCCAAAATTCAACACACAGCAATACCAATTTCTCCACCCCCAATTCCCCTAATATGCATCACGAATTTCAGCACACATTTTCACCAAAACCATGCAATACACACAACAACATGAACTTTTGGGTTCAGCTCCCCTAACCTGGAGTGTGTGATCAAAATTTTGCAGATAGGATCCCTTGATACAACAATCTCCTCTTGCTTCAGCTCTTGCCCTCAAACTCAGTTCACTCTCTCAACTCGTGCTCCTCTCGAAAGCAAATTCCAGCACTGCCAAAACCCTTTCCTTTACTTAATTTTTGGCTTTTATAGGTGCCTTTAAGGTGGGTATTAAAAATAAAACGAGTTTGGGCTTATAATTCCTCTTCAATGTTACTTAATTGGTAAATTCCCAGCCCCTTTGGCTGCCCCTGGCTTTTCTTTACCCCTTCACATTCATACCACAACTATTAGTTAGCAAAAATAAAGCTTATTCTTTTCCCACCAAGGTTTGAACCCATGACCTTCCACTCCTAAGGCCAAAGCACAACCACTATACCAATTCACATTTAGTTATACTCACAAATCAACAATATCTTACAATACTAATCACATACTCATACATATCCTTAAAAATCAATAACAAAACAATCACACATAATTGGCATACATAGGACTTGAACCCAAGTCCTCTCACACAAACCAAGTACTCTCAACCACATAAGCTAGTACTTTTCCACGTCACATTAAACAACAATTAATGCCATAAAGGCGGCTTCTACCCGCATTTATTAATTAATTAATTATTTAATTAATTAATTTTCCCTGGTCTTACATTACCCCCACCTTTTAAAGTTTCCGTCCACGAAAATAAGACTTACCAGTAAAGAGATGAGGATAAGACTTCCTCATGAGGTCCTCCATCTCCCACGTCATCTCTTGGGTTGCCTAGTCCCAAAGGACCTTCACAGTCCGAATCTTCTTCCCTCTGAGCTGTTTGACTTGAGAATCTAGAATCCTCATTGGTCCAACTCCAAGAGTCAGGTTCTCACGCACCTGAACATCATTCTGCTCCAGCACATGAGTAGGATCCGTCACGTACTTCCTCAACTGTGATACGTGGAAAACATTGTGCAAGTTTCCCAAGTGAGGTGGCAATGCAATCTCATACGCCACCGGTCCAATTCGCCTCGTAATCTGATATGGACCGATGAATCGAGGAGTCAACTTCCTCGACTTCAATGCTCTTCCAATACCTGCTGTAGGTGTAACCTTGAGAAATACGTGGTCCCCAGCCTCAAACTCGAGCGGCCTCCTCCTCTTATCTGCGTAGGATTTCTGCCGACTCTGAGTTGCATGCATCCGTTCTTGTATTACCCTTACCTTCTCAGTGGTCTGTTGTAAGAACTCTGGACCAAGTACCACAGCTTCCCCATCCTGTTGCCAACACAAAGGTGTTTGACACCTCCTGCCATACAAGGCCTCGTACGGTGCCATCCCGATGCTGGAATGGTAGTTGTTATTATAAGTAAACTCCACTAGTGGTAGCACATCACTCCAAGTCCCGAGGTGGTCCAGAATGCACGTTCTCAATAAGTCCTCCAGAGATTGTATGGTTCTCTCAGACTGACCATCCGTCTGAGGATGATATGCTGAGCTCATCCTCAACTGAGTACCCAAAGTGTTCTGCAACGACTGCCAGAACCTCGAGGTAAACCTCGGATCTCTATCCGATATGATACTCCCAGGCACACCGTGTAATCTGACTATCTCCCTAACGTACAACTTTACCAGCTTATCTAGGGACATATTCTGATTAATAGGTTAAAGTGAGCGCACTTCGTCAATCGATCCACTATTACCCATATAGAATCATGCCCCCTCACTAACCTCGGTAGATGAGTAACAAAATCCATGGAAATGTTGTCCCATTTCCACTGAGGAATCTCAAGAGGCTCTAACGTACCACCTGGCCTCTGATGCTCTATTTTCGCTTTTTGACACACTAAAAAAGACGCCACATAGTCTGCCACATCAGTTTTCATACCAGTCCACCAGAAAGTTGCCTTCAAGTTCTTGTACATCTTAGTCATACCTGGGTGTATGCTAAGACGACTCTTGTGCCCTTCATCCAAGAGCATTTTCCTTAGTACCCGACTGCTGGGTATACACACCCTCTCTCTGAATCGCAGGATGCCATCTCTACCCATCCTGAAGTCTTTTCTCTTCTCTGTGCCCAACTCACTAATGATATGCTGCAATTCCTGATCCTTACCCTGTTCCACCTGAACCTCATCCAAGAATTCATTAGTGATCCTCAACATGTTGCATCGTATGTGATCTGTCTCCATATCTAATCCCAGATTCATATCTCGCAGCTTCTCGATCAACTCCAACTCCTTGATCATCATGGCAGACACATGAGATTTCTTCCTACTCAAAGCGTCTGCTACGACATTATCCTTACCAGGATGGTATAATAGCTCAAAGTCGTAGTCCTTCAGGTATTCCATCCAACGCATCTGCCTCATATTCAATTCTTTCTGATCAAACAAGTACTTTAAGCTCTTGTGATCATTGAATACTTGAAACTGTGCCCCATACAAGTAGTGCGTCCAGGTTTTGAGAGCAAAAACCACCGCTGCCAATTCTAAATCATGTGTAGAGTAGTTTTTCTCATGCACCTTCAACTGACGAGAGGCATAAGCAATAGGCCGTTTCTCCTGCATCAACACACAACCCAGACCCTGGTATGAAGCATCACAGTATACCTCAAACGTCTTGGCGGTGTCAAGAATAACCAATATGGTTGCAATAGTCAATCTCTTCTTCATATCCTCAAAGCAGACCTCACACTCGTCTATCCAAGAGAAAGGCTGGTCCTTCCTAGTGAGTTGAGTTAAGGGATTCACCAGCTTGGAGAACCCCTCCACAAACCGCCTGTAATAACCCGCCAGACCCAAGAAGCTCCTCATAGAGATGGCAAATAAACCCGTCCCCGTGGATATTGCCCGAACCCGTCCCCGTTTTGACGGGGAATCCCCGCATTGACTGGGTATGGGTATGGGTATGGGGAATCCCCGACTTTTTCAATTGGGTATGGGGATGGGTATGGGGATGTACATATCCCCGCCATATTACCCGTCCCCATTTAAATTATTAAAATATTCCTAATTAATTA
>Ga0214544_1005241_pt1 | contig 25293 bp, 11 predicted proteins | sample CNSS3metaG_FD_160074 | JGI IMG/M metagenome (GOLD analysis project Ga0214544, IMG submission 160074) | Root nodule microbial communities from cowpea collected in UCLA plant growth center, Los Angeles, California, USA - CNSS3 | ecosystem: Host-associated > Plants > Roots > Nodule | place: USA... | reverse complement strand
ACAATAAAAAAATGGGTATGGGTATGGGTATAAGAAAATACCCGTTACCCGGTGGGGATGGGGATGAGTCAAAAGTTGTATACCCGTTGGGTTTGGGGATGGGGATGAATTTTTATTATGGGGATGGAGATAGGATCATGATACCCGTACCCGCCCCGCCCCGTTGCCATCCCTACTCTATACTGTAGAAATTGTTTGGACAGAGTTGAAAAAAGAGACACTCAAACTAAAACCAGGATATTTTATATAATTTTCATAAAATATGAAAATAAAATTGATATATAATTTAATTTATAACTAAATACAACTTTTAAAATAGTTCAAAAACAAAAACATATATTTAACCTTATTTTACTTTACAATAATCCAAATTATAGAACTAAGAAGAAATAGCCCTGTTCTAAGGATGTGTTTTAACATGGTAATAAACAAGACACGACATTCAATTAATTCTACTTTTGCATCAGTGATCTCTTAAAAAAATATTTTTCTTTATTTTCTTTCGTTGGATTTTAAATTGCGTGAAAGTGCTGTCAAAAGATAAAGCATTTTTTTTTCAATAAAATATTAACACTTCCCACCAATATATCAAAACTTGCCTCACTACTAGCTATTATTCCCTTTTCCGATTTCAGCTTTAATCATATAATATTAAATTCTTGCTACTTATGTATGATTTTAATTTTAATCCCAATTGAATTGAAATAATGTCTTTTAAGTATAATTTTATTGTGAATAAAAAAAAACTAAACAAAACAATCATTTATGGGTTAGACAAACAAAGTTTTGTTTGTTTTACAATATTTGTTAACAATATAAAAGTTATTTTCACCAAGCACGATTTTACTTCGAAGGTCTAATAACAGCACAAAGTTATGTTTAGGGAACACCACTTCTTTAAAATAAAATTATGTCATACAAACATAACTTATCCACGTGAATATTGTTTTTTTTTAAATAACCATTTCAATAAAATTAGATAAAAATATAAACTAATCAGTAAAAATGCCTACAAGAGGGAAAAAAATGTAAATGTCGTTTCTAAACTGCTTTTCGACATACCATAATTTCTAACTTTCACTTTGCCGATACAAATTCAACATTTATATTACTTTTTAGGAATAAATATACATTTATCCTTATTTTCACTTTGTTTCTTCTGGTCCTATTTTTGTTATGTTCATTAAGGTTTTTATTTTCGTCAAATTTGGATGATTTGGTCATTTGTACTAACAATGTTTAAATAATTAATTTTTTTTAACATTACATAGCACATGTCACTCCTAAATTCTTTTATTTTATTAAAAAAAATTATAATTTATTTCATTTTTTTAAATTTTTTAATTTCAAAAAAATTATCCACGTGTCAAGTCAAAATTGTGTCACGTGTCAATGTCAATGTCAGTGTCATGTGTCAGTTTATGGTTGTATTATTTTTTTTGTTCAATTAGTCACAATATTCATTATTTTTATTCAATTCAGTCTCTATATTCATTATTTTTGTTTAATTTAATCTCAGTTTTTGTTACAATGGAATAATTTTTTACCTTTCAATTTGAGACTCTAAGACCCACTTTAATTTTGTCCTAATGTTTAAGGACTATCCCAAATCAGTTGGCCATAGGGTTGGCCCATAGGGTGTCCAAAACCCCTAGAGCAGCCTAACTCACTCATTCCTCTATTTTCCAGAAACGAACCAGCTCCCTTCTCTCTCTTTTCTCTCAATTGAGCTCTGCTAGGGTTTTGAATCCCCTTTAGTCTTCAAGCAAGCTCAAGCTTCTTTCGCTCCACGTAAGTTACTCCAACCCATACTCTTTGTTTTCTAGTTGAGTTTCGTGGTTCCAACTAGGGCTAACCGTAGTGTTTTGTCCTTGTTCCACTGTCTTTGATTACAGCTCCTTAAACTGCCCTAGGAATTGTGATGCTTCTCTGTACATGCTCAAAAACCCCTTCAGTAGCTTTTCCAAATAAGGGAATTTAGGGTTTCACGTTTTCAAGTCATATTTGTCTAATGTAGCTTTGTTTTTGTGTTTAAAATGCTTGGGTGTTGTTGTGATTGCTTGGAATATTGCTAAATGTCGTTTTGGTTCTTGAATGTTTATTGTTGCGTGAGTGAACAGTGGTGGGCAGTGGTTTTCTCACCCAAGCGAGCGTGTCTTGCCTAGGCGAGACTAACAGAGGCTCGCCTAGGTTTTTTGCTTGAGCTTTCGCTCAGGCGACGAGCCTTCGTTTTGAGCGAGGTGTAGTCTCGCTTAGGCGAAGAGGTATCGTCTAAGCGAGAAATCACAGAGAGCCATTGTTCCACTTTTCGAGCCCTCGCCTAGGCGAAAGGAGCTCGCTTGAGCGAGAGAAGCCTCTCACCTGAGCGAGGCCTTTCAGCCTGAGCAAGAGCTGGGCGAGAAAGTGTTTGGGTCATGTTTTCTTCTTTATTTTTGGGTGTTTGCCACATGTTTGGTTGGATTGGTATGTTAAAGCATGAGATGAGTGAATATGCATGAGTAAAATGGTTTATGGGTTGTGAATGATGAGTTTGGCATGACATGTAATGAGTATGGGATGGTTGGTTATAGAAGTGACATGGAATTGGTATGAGCAATAATGTTATATTGATTGATGCAACATGATGTTGGTGTGGTCAGGACATAATTCCATGATAGTTTCATGGTGGTGCCTGATTGCTCAAGGCGTAATTCTATGGAACTCTAGGTGAGATCTCATGGTGGTGCCTCATTGGTCAGGACGTAATTCCACGTTGGTAGCGTGGTGGTGCCTCATTGGTCATGACATATTTCCATGACCCCTGTTAATGGGAGTTTCGTGATGGTGTCTCATTATATAATTTAGTAAGGATTCAAGGTAAGGATTGCATCTTGACATTCTAAAGAGTTAGTTAGTCTCACATAGAGCATACTGACTCAACTGGTGAAAGTAGCAAGAGGCTTGGGACACTTTAAGGCTAACCTTGTGTGTGGCAGGATGAGACCCATTAACAATTAGCTCAGTAGAGCAGTAGAAGCCACCACAAGTGTAAGCATCTGGTGAATTTGACTAATTATATGTATTTGGATAAGTTGTGTCCTTAGTCTTAGTGTATTGGTTGCGAGTCATCACATGATTTGGTTGAGGTATGTATCTTTGATTATAAGAATGTATGAAATCGTATGATAATATGTTTTTCCTACTCTAGCTTACCCTTTCTGCTTGTTGTATGTTCTGTGTGTGTGGTTTTCTCTCTTTGCGATGATCATCAATTTATTGATGGGAGCAAATGCGAGAACTCCTCGTGGTCAACAAGGTAATGGAGATTCCGCTAGGGTGAATAAAAGGTAACTCCGATTTGTCCTTCGATGACAATCAGTGCGTTTGGAGCAGAGAGAAAAGTAATAATAAAGTTTCTCGTTCCCTGAAATGTTACAGAATTATTCACTGCATTGGTTTGCCATGCATTCCCCGGGAAAACAGCCACAATGTCGGCGAAGAAGGGATCATGCATGTTTGGAGCGGCCATCTATGATAAGGTTATAAAATTTTGTTTTTCACACATAATCAAAAATTAGGGAAGTGAGACAAATATCAAATAAAAAAATATACAACATATCATAATAAGATAAAATGAAATGAAAATTCTCCCAAATCCATAAAACTAGATTTTATCATACTTTATAAAGATATTGATTAATTTTGTAGTGACTAATCAAAATAAATGAGCTCATGACCAACAAAGTAACTCAAGAACATCTCATCTTGAGTAATACTAACTTGTTTAAATCCCCAAGGTTATACCTCCAACTACAATAATCAAATCTTTATTTATCATAAATTTTATTTCAATATTAAACCATATAATTACATAAATAAAGAGATATGATCAATGAATAATTAAAGTAAATATAAATAAATAAAATGGATGAGTACGTAACTGGAGATAAATATAAATTGAATAAATAAGATCAGTGCACAATTGGAGATGAATATAAATAAATAAGTAGGAACGAGAACTAAATATAAATTAGAATGAGGTTAGGGAGACCTCACTTAAAGGTAAATATAAAAATAATTATGAGGAGATAAGAAAAATAAAAGTCAAAAGATAGAATGATAAATGTCTCCTTCCATTACCTTAGAGATTGAAAAAGGTATGAATAAATGCACGATTCAACTCGTATTTCTGCTTTGAGTCTCACTATTACGTTCCCCTTCTTTTAATGTGCTTCTCTAACTCTCATATCTCTTTTTTTTTTCTCGTTGCTTTTCCTCGTATGGCTTTCACTGCACTATCCTCTTTATATAAAGGCTTTGAAGATTCAATCATTAAATTCACCCAATCCTATCTTAGATTTTGTAGTACAGAAATAAGAATCTTATTAATTGAAATTCTATCTGTTACTGAAGGTTGTCCTACATCATTTACTCTGAGAGATAAAGTTGTATTATATATCTACATATATTTTAAAACGTAACATAATCTATTATATAATGTTTATAACATTATGATATTAATATATATATATATATATATTATACGTACATATATTCTGATATTTTATAGTTATTTTATATTATTATTATTATTTAACTTTATTAACTAACTCCATATATATATATATATATATATTATATAAAATTTATATATTTTTATAACTAAAAAAATATTATAATTATTTAACCAATTCTTTTTATCTTATAAATTTTTATAATTTTTATATTTATATATACATAATTTATTCGATTAGATACAACATACATAAAAAGCAATGTATTATAAATTTTTTTTTTTTTAGATGTTAACATATTGAAAACATTGTGGTATAAATTTTGAGATGTTACAAAACTAATTATAAAATTAAGTTTAACATAAAAAGGGTTTCCAAAAAATATTTTATTACTAAGGTATAATTAGTCGTATAGTACCCAATTTGGGGCTAGGGTGTCAAATAGGTACCCGGTTTAGAAAAAGTGTCAATTGCATCCAAACTTTTGAGAAAGTGCTTCAATTAGGTCCCTTTCAGACAGAGTTGACTAACGTCGTTAGTCAACGTGCCACATGTCAGTATGTGGTTTTTTTGATTTTTTTTTATTTTTAATTTTTTCTTTTAAATTTTTTGAAAAAAAATAAAAAAAAATGTCACGTGTCAAGTCCGTATGTGTGACACGTGGCATTATCAGTGCCATGTGGCATTGTCAGTGTCACGTGTCAGTATCACTATCAGATGTCATTGTGTTGATTTCGATTTAGTCCCCATATATGTTTTTTTGTTTCAATTTAGTACCTAAGTATGTGTATCTGAGTCAATTTTGTCCCAATTTTTTTTAATAATTAAAATCCATTTTTTTATAAAATTAAAAGTAACTAAGTATAAAAGTTTAACAAAAATTAACTATTTGATATTTATATTAAAATGTGGTGGTAAAAGTCATTTTATTAAGTCATTTTTAATAATAATAAAAATAGTATACCATTCAAACCAATAGAAATTTTGGTTTAAAATTAGTAAGAGACAATATTGTTATAATTAAAAAAAAAAAAACAAAACATGAGTCCTTAATAAAAAAGTAATTAATAAAGTAATATGTTAAAAAGTTATTTTTAATAAAAAATATTAGTATAACATTTATATAAATAATAAATTTGGTCTGAAGTTGAGAGGAACAATATAAATATTAGTACTTAATTTTGTAAAAATATTTATACTTAATTATTTTTAATCTTATTGAAAATGGATTACAAAAATATTTTAATTATTAAAAAAAATTGGGACAAAATTGAATCAAATACACATACTTAGATACTAAATTGAAACAAAAAGACATATATATGGACTAAATCGTAATCAACACAATGACATATGATAGTGACACTAACACGTGGCATTGCAATGTCACGTGGCACTGACAATGCCACGTGTCACACACACGGACTTGACACGTGACATTTTTATTTTTTTTTTAAAAAAAATTTTAAAAAAAATTAAAAAAAACAAAAAAAAAACAAAAAAACCACAAACTGACATGTGGCACGTTGACTAACGACGTTAGTAAACTCTGTCTGAAAGGGACCTAATTGAAACACCTTTTCAAAAGTTGGGATGCAATTGACACTTTTTTTAAATCAAGTACCTATTTGATACCCTAGCCCCAAACTGGTTACTATACTACTAATTATACCTATTACTAATATAACTCTATTAAATTATGTTTAAGAAAAAAAGGTCTCAAAAGTATTTTTAGTACTAATTAATATACTTCTATTAAACTAATTATAGAATTATGTTTAAGATAAAAAAAGACTTCCAAAAATATATTTTATTACTAATATAGCTCTATTAAGTTAATTATTAGTTTATGTTTGAGAATAAAATTTAATTAAATTATCATCAGTGTATGTTAATTTTTATTAGTAGTAAAAATAATAATTAGTGAGTTAAAACATATTTTTAGTAGATTATAATTTTGTTTACACAAAAGAGAATGATCAGCTATCTTTTCTTTTATAATCAATCTGGATTCTATTTTCTTCTTTTGTTTCTCTATGACTTCTCTTACTTCTCCTTACTTTACTTTCTTCTAATAACTTTTTATTTCTAGGGTATTGGCAGATTACATCCCTTAAATATCTTGAATTTCATGTTGCTCGTGTGTATCAATTTTTTCATCCTCATTTTTGGTTATTATGTTTTTTCTTTCTATTTGTGTTGTTGTTATTTTTATTTTGTTTTGGATTTGTATTAGAATTAGAAATGTGTTTCTTTTGTCTAGTTTTCTTTTTCGGTACTTTTATATTCAAAGAGTTTTGTTTTTTGTTTTTGCATATATCTTAAGGAGAAGCTGAATTTTCTTACAAAACTATTAATTAGATTATGATTTAGTCTTTCGGTGGATAATAGATTAATTGGAGCATAATTCAAAGTTGAGTTTTCTATAGAAAGATAATTCAAGCTTAGGGGAAAAAAAGACTTACTATCGAGTTTAGAAGAAAAATATTTTTTTAGTTATTTTTATTATTGATTAATCTTAAAATAAACAACTTTGCAAGTTTGTGAAAAAGTTGAGATTTAAGAACGAAAAAGAGACTTGAGACTGTAAGATAAAGTCTACTATCAAGTTTATTTTCTTGATAACCAGAACCAGATTTTATTGTTTTAATTCATTCGTTTTATATATTTATCTTTAATAGTGTTTTATATATTATCATTTTTTTATTTCATATAAAAATATATAGACATGTCAACTAGAAAATTTGAATCAGGCTATTCAAGAATTCAAAAGAAAAGAAGAATTGAAACTTTAATTGCATAACAAAAAGGAGCTATGAACAAAAAAGAGCAAATGTCTTGTGTATTGTAGATATTTCATTTTTGAAAGAAAAATGCTTAAAACTTGAAAAATCTTTAAAACATGATAATTTGTTGGATATTGATGGATTTGATTTAATTTCATAATTAAATATCTTACGAGAAATTATAGGTTTGGAAAATGATAAGTCAATTGACATTCTTAATTATATAAAAAGAATAAATTATTTTCCAAATGCATATATAACTTATAGAATAATGTTAACAACTCTAGTGTAAGTTGTTTCAACCAAAAGGAGTTTCTCAAAGCTAAAGACAATAAAAACTTATTTAAAACCAACAATGTATCAAGAAAAATTAAACGGATTAGTCCTATTATCTATTGAGAAATAAATGTTAAATGAAATAAATTATGACAATTTAATAAATAATTTTGTATCAAAACAAGCTCAAAAAATAATTTTTTAATAAAAGACCTCATTTTTTAAGTTTGCTTTAGACCTCGCAAATCGTTGAGCCGCACTTGCTGCCAATGACAACCAAATTGTAAGTATTCATATGGGTTCTATTTTTGTTGTTTGCTATTTTTGACTATATCTATTTCATAAAGATTGCAGAATTTAGCTCGAAAAGCATTTGTGATTTAAGTGTTGATACTGATAGCTTTATTGTAAGTATTTAGCATAAATCAATTTGGTTTTCTATACCAATAGTACTACTTCTGCTTTTTTCATAGTAATCATATTTATACATTGTGCATTTGCGCCTATGCAACATAATCTCTCGGGTACAATAGACCATGATCCTGATTCATAAGGTTATAGAACACCTGCAAAAAGATTGTCCGTTTAATCTACCAATGATGATGAAATGTCATAAGAGGAGCAATCAAGACAATTATCAACTACTAAGATGACCAAAGTCATCAAGAAAGAGAAATGAATATTTATGAATTTGTGAATCAATTGTGTATATAAGTAGTGCACTTTTGGAAGCTTTAACTTAAAAAGGACTTCACTATTGATGTTTACCATTTTGGAAGCTTTAGTTGTGTATATAAGTACTTGCGTCCTAAAATTTATCATTTTGGAAGCTTTAAATTATATAAGTAGTGAAGTAATAATGTTAATCCTTATGTATAGTTTAGTACTTATGTGGGCCTTTGTATATGTTGATACTAATGTCGATCTACTGTAATGTTTGTAGATGGTTCTTTTATTTGTCTTTATATATCATAGTTTTATACTTAGAACATTTGAAGCAGTAATACATGGACAACTATTATTTTAAAAATGCAACATTAGAAGCAGTAATATTGAATTTGTAGATTTATTGTGAGATTACTTTGTAAAAAGGATGGACAACTAAGTAATACATGGTTTTATGCATATTTGAATCCTGATACGATAGGATTTGTTTTCAGCCTTTTTGCTTTGAGTTGTGCTGATTCTTTTGTACTTCTACGTATATATTAAAAGTCTTTAACAATTTGAATATAAGTAAAGATTAAATATTTTAAATTGTATAATTTGATAATTTTAACTTCCATATTTTTTAAATATTTATTAATTTTATATTAGTGTTTCTTTAATAATTCCTTAAATTTAAATTCTTTCATACACTACAAAAATAATTATTTTTAGTAGGGGTTATTTTTGGCGTTTCTGGGGGTTTTAACCCCCACTAATGGTTTTACCAGGGGTTCCTCCTTCCTCCGGAAGAGTCACCGTAGCTAAGATATTACCGGGGGTTTTTAGCAACCCCTGGTATTTAGCACAACTTTCCGGAGGTTTATAGAACCCCTGGTAATGGTGGGGGTTTACAGAACCCCTGGTAATGGCGGGGGTTTACAGAACCCCTGGTAATGGCAGAGGTTTACAGAACCCCAGGTAATAACGGGGGTTTACAGAACCCCTGGTAATGATGGAGGTTTTATAAAACCCTTAATAATGGCCAAGGTTTACAAAACTCCCGATAATTGCAGGAGTTTGAAATCGCAATGTTGCCTACAATTTAGAACCGCATGTTGCTTTTAATATCCTTATGTTTGTTATGTTTTCTATAATAATACATAAATCTTAAAATGAATGAAAAAGTATAAAAGGCAAAATTTTAAAATTTATTTATTTATAATTTTCCTATAACATTCATAAAAAGATAAAAAAAACAAAATCTATAATTTTAACCATTCATAAATTCAGAGCATAAAGTATACAATCCTTTATAATTCATTTACTTCTCTTTTCTCTCTCAGTACAGTCAAATGCAAATCTCCTTGCAAGCATGATGGCAGCATTCCTTTCTCTCTCTGATTCAAAAGCTAATACAAAAGAATGTCCTTGCTTTGGCTGCCAAAAAACTCCCTGTGCTGCTGCATTTCCACCCCCTCTAACACCACAAAGCTAAAGAAAACAAGATCAAAGAAATATGGTCAACCAAATTTCAGTTTAACATAAGTTAGAAGTAGAAAAGAAGAAGATAAGAGCACAAAAATAAATGCATTTTCATGTGCACACAGATGGAATCGGATAATTCAATGCACAAGGTATATATATCAGCACAGTGATTAACATAATGTACAGAATGAGTGCAAGAAAGATGTTGGAGCATTGAGTTGCTTTGCTTTTCACAATCTAAACATAGATGGTATCAACAGTTTTAAATACATGCATTGAACTTGAATAGTATTCTTTGGCAATTGTGGTCTTTCCTTTGCAGAGTTTTATCCTCATCTTTCCAACATTAAGCACATGAATAGATTCAGTTGGGGGTGAACCATTCATTTGAGTTACAACTACCTGAAAAAGTAATAAAGGAAACTACAATATTATTATCATGTACCGTAATCTGACTAGATTTGACTTCTAAACTTTATTTTGAAATGTGAAGAACAAAGGACAAGATAACAACAACCTATGAAACCATACACCTTTGGGTCAAAAAACAGTTCAACATAACAAGGCGCGCATGTAAATAAAATTTAAAAGGAACAGAACAACATACGTTAAATTCAGTATCATGTTTGCGCACAAGTGCCTCAACATAGGTTTCCAAACCAGCAGCTGCATGAGAATACAGAAGAAATTTAAGCTCAACATGACTGCACAACAAAACATGTCTCAATATCTTAAAAGAACATATAAGAAAACAACTTTATATTTTTAAAATAGAAACGTGTACCGAAGTAATGTCTGTCAGTGACTACTACTAATGAAAATGAGGATATGTCAAATTGAAAGCAGACCTGGATCTATTGGACCAGCAGTTGAAAGTGTGACATGCTCACTTTCTAAAATAACATCAGCTTGCAATACATGTCCAACATCAAAAGGCTCAGGGGCGTAAACTGATTTGGTTGCTCCTGAAAAAGTTATATTATATGATAAGGGAAGATATAAATGAGTCTTTGTAACTTCTTCCAGCAGCAACTACTTTTACCTTCAAACTTTGAAGAAGGTTGATGTTATATGACAGTGTTTGACAAGATTAATTAATTTATACTTTATTTTTCTTATTTTCCTCTACTCTAGATCTTTTATGACAACATAATTAGAGAATGCTAGTTTATAATAATTATGCCTTCTTTTTTTTTTTGCGTGAGAAGTTTCTAGAATTGAGATGTGTAAAAATGAAATCACGATCAATATGCACCAGTCATCAAGAAAAAATAAGAAGAAAAGAAAAGAGAATATTAGGTAAAAAATATGGCAACTCATTATGATATAGCAATCATGTTCTAGCTTCTACTGGAAAAATCTAATTTATAATTTAAAGCTTACATGTACATATGATATAATGAGATTGGCAAATTTTCTGTTGGTCGAATATATTACCCTCACATTGTCAGAAACTTTGTACAGAGGTGACCACAGGATGAAAGGCTCACTCAAACAGTTTCATTATGTTTATCATTAACTTTAAAATACTATTAATATAGATCGATAACACAAATATTTTATATTATTATTTTTTCATAAATTGTTATATAATTATTATTAACTTTAACGTCATATCTAAAATACTGTAACACTTGACAGAAAGAGAGGGTAAAAGTTAAATAAATAACTTGTTTTTGTTGCAATAAATTTTAAGAGTATTATTTCATATTTTAAAAAAGTTAAAACATTCACTCAAAAGGATAAGGGATAAATATGTTTCTCTGACAATGGTTGAATGTAAATAATAAGAATGTGAATTTGCAGAAAATATCAGTGACCCACCTCCCTGAGCACTTGCTGGCTTGCAGCCATACCTCCATTTGCACTATATAGTAATTAAAGTAATAAAATGAATTCAAAAATTAAGTATTCAAAAAAAGTTTGAATGATGAATCCCAAGTACACCTCTCAATTACAGAATAAAACCTTTAAATAAAAACACGAGTTTAGTAGCTATAAGGTTACCTGAAAATTCTGAAACTTATGGTAGCCCAAAGTGCTCCAGATGAAAAGCTAGAGAGAACTAAGGGCATGGAGAAAGGCCTGTAAAATAACAAAATTACCAAAACTCAGAATTTGAAGCAATAATGGTAATAACAACAACGAGATATTCACTAGGAAACTAAAAAAAAAGTAACATCAACATCTGGCCTTGGAAGCACATTTCACAGTTTGAGATCTCGGTGAATAATCCTCTGCTGAGAATCCTCATGAAGATAAAGAAGGCCATAAGCATTGCCTTTAATTATACCGTAGCGTTATTTCCAATCCAAATGTGCTCTCCCGATGTGATCTATTTGCCAATGAGTACAATCACTTAATCTTTTAAACTATAGTCAAAATCTTTCTTCATTTAGTCATGCAAAATAAATTATGTGATTTACTAACAGTATAAAGTAAAACAAGCATACCAAATATGTGGTTGTCAAGACTTTTGTTGGGAAGAAACTCGTAGACAAGGAGCCGTTCTTCTCTTTCAAAACAGAAACCAAGGAGCTTAACCAAACTTCTGTGCTAAAGCCTTGACATTAACAGATTCTCGAACTCACTATCTCCTTGGCCAGAGTTGCTACATAACCTTTTGATTGCTACTACTTGTTCATTGAAGAGCGTGCCCTGTGAAGATCTCATGGTAACAGTGTTTCATGCATGTAAAATTGGTCAACAATCACTTTTTGACATTAAGATAAATTTAATCGTAAGGGTGGAATGTTTCTCGCGCTGGAGTAGAATAAAGCAACAAATGTTGTATATTTATACTTGTAAATGGCTCTTACATGTGCAATGCTAAGTCCTCTCACATTCATCAACTGGAGAACCAACTTGGGCGTTGCTCCAGTACACAAAATTATCAAAGAAAATGTAAGATTATGAAATGTTTGCAAAAAATCTTTCAGAAATTAAAAAGAACAAACATTAGTAACCTTATGTAACACAACACAAGTAGTCAAAGTTTGAGTTAAGGTTTTCAGTTCAAACACATTGTCTTCATTGTACATAAAAAAGAAAAAAAAACAGTATATGCTTGAAGAGAGTTGCACTTACTTTCTTGTCCACCAAGCCTCTCAACAACATGCACAAAACCTCTATCTTTCGGATACCAACCAATGAAATCCGGAAACAGATAGAAAACTATAAAGTAGACTAAAGAATATGATACTTTACAAAAAAGAAAAATACAGAAGATACCAAGTATGATTTATTTGCTATATCAAATTAGCAGTGAAAAGGAAAGAAACTACTATAAGAATAAATAGTAACCATAATTCTGTCAGAGTACAGTATATATTTATTTGCAAAATTGTTTCCTTTTCAATAAGATATATCCTCACTTTGTAATTGTTCCATCTACATCTAATATCATTATACGAGTATTCCATTTCCACAAATATATTTGAGCATCCACCTGAAAGTCAAAAGAGTATTTTAAAATAGAAAATAAATAACAATAAAAGAAACAAAGTGAAAGGTGAAGTAAGCTTCATGTACTGAAATAAAATTCTTCAATGTTATTGATTACTAACCTGCTGGTTCCCCATAGTTGTGGAGAAACTAAAGGTTATTGTGTTCCTCCCTTCCCTCAGATTCAAGGATTCAAGTTGTTCAGATGTTGGAGTATTTTGTCTAACATTCTTAATCGAACAATCTCTTCGACCAATATTGACAGTATGAGATTTTCGAAACTTTGGTTTGTCTCCAACATTGCCGACAACACACATACCAGAATGGGAGCATTCTCTTTGCTGAGACTGTAACACAGATGCCTCCATTTGTGTTCTCCCAATGTCAAAATCCTTAGTGACTTCCTCACGTTCTTTAACCTAAACAAGAACTAAAGCATATCAGTGGAGAAGTTTGCAGCAGTGGATACTTCTAACAACAATTACTATGATAATAGACATATAATAGTACTAACAGATTCAAAAATTCAAATTCTAAGAATAAAAGCTCTAACAAGTTCACCAAGAAGAATTTATCATGATTTCCCAAAACTAAATCAAATAAAAAAATGCATCAATAAAATCATAGACACCTTGAAATGATAGGAACGAATTAGAATATTTGTACAATGCTACCGAATTCGAACCACCATAAATCAAGTTCTCTAACCTCTGTACAAGGATAAAACGAAAAAAATACCTTTGTCGTCACTGGTAGCGGTGAGAGAGCGAGATTGAAGGCCTGAAGTGCGTGATCGTCCGGTGGCGGAAGACGACCCAACAAGGGCACGCACGCAATAGGGAACTTGTGGTGAGGCACAATAGGGAGGTGCTCGCGAAGGTTTGTGCAGAGGAGGAATGCCAGTGACGGAGGCAAATAGTGAACCTGGACAGGGGCAAGGTTAATGGCGACGACGAAGCTCGTGAATTGGTGGTTGAACCCTAATCGTTCCCGCAGTCAATGGATGAAGCTCGTCAGTCTCTATAAGAGACGGATGAAAAGGGAAAATGGAAGAAGAATTGTGTAGGACAAAGGAGGTGGACATTAAGACGAAGAGAAGAAAAAATATGAATAAGGGTAAAAAAATCAGAAAAAAAAGAAAGAGGGAAGATTAACAAAATAGGGAAAAAATAAAAATAGTATTACTTATTTTAATTTAACTGGGGTTTGAGAGAAAAACCCACGACACTTACTTGGGGTTTAGAAAACCTCCAGCACCTATCTTATTTTCTGGAGGTTGTTATAACCTCTCTTAAATAACCCCAAGTAAAATTAAATTTTTTGGTAGTGATATATATATATATATATATATATATATATATATATATATATATATATATATATATATATATATATATATATATATATATATATATATAGGAATATAGTAACGTACTTTTACTTATGTGATATTAGAGATCCAACCATGAAGTCTACTTTCACTTATGTCATATTACAACTCTCTTTCACAATTTTATTTGAGTCAATTTTATTTATATATAACGACACTATTATTTATATAGTAAATAATCTAAATAAAAGAATAATGGACGTAATTTTTCTAATTTTATAACTTGATAATTTTAATAGAAATGATTATTTAATTGTTTCTTTAGGAATTGGTTAAAATTTAATTATTTCCAAACTATATAATATTGTAATGTAAAGTTAAAGTTTATTTTATCTAACTATAATTTTGTTGCTGAACATTAACTTTTTAGCATATATATGTTTATTGTTACATTAATATAAGAAAAAGTTAATTACAACAAACATGAGTATAAAAAACCACGACTATTATCTAGAAAAATGATTATTTCACTATATATGTTTATTTTATATATTTCTATTCATTTTATATATTGAACATATCAAGTTGCCTATAAGTACAAATATCACCAAAATATTCATATTCATAAAGCATCCATATATCAGGATGACACCATACATCATCCCAAATTTATGTTTCTAATATACGACAAAAGTAGATGGCATCATACATAATCCCAAATAAGAGTTTCTAAGCCACCATAAAAGAGGGTTGATACCATATATCATCCCAAATTTAAGGATCTAATACACCACAAAAGTAGGATTGTTCCCAACAGATTATATCACTACATATAGATATATATAATCTAATAGATCCCCTAATGGACCTTGTAGCACGAAAATGAAGAGGAGGAGGCCCATGGCTGCAACGGAAATGGAGTGAAATGGAGGAGTGGATTCAAGCTTGGAGGCTCTTGAGGCAATGAAGATGAAATGGAGAGGAAACCTAAAAGAGAAATCTATTCTAGGGAAGGAGGCTAGAGGAGTTCTTGGTAGAAACTAGTCTAGCAAAGTGACTCTAGAGGTAATAAGTGGAGTACTCTCAACACTTAGTCTATTACCAATCAAAAGTAACCAAATATAAGAGTAGAATGGCCCCATTTATAGGAATCATGGCTGGCCAAATGAAATGAAAATGTATCATGAAATGAAATGGAGATGTAGCTTAGAGAAGAAGCACAAAGGTGGACCGTGTGATGCAAAGGAGGAAGGGATCTAATTCCATGTGGCAATCACATTCTCCTTGCATGCACCAAGTAGCCAAAGGTGAACCAAGCTTTGTTCCCCAAGCACACTCTCGGCCAAATGCTTTGAATTGGGCTTACATTAGCCCAATTTTGAAACTAAACACGAAGTACTTTAGTATTTTTATTCTAGAACATGGCCTAACATGTGGCCCAAAAATAAAAGCTATTCTAATGCTCCAATCATGTGTGCTCTCATATTTTGATGTCTTCTTTAGCCCATGAGAACAACATGTAAGGCCCATGGTGAATTTGATCCTCTTGAGGCAAGCTCATTTGGATCCTTTTAAGCATGCCTCTTGTTATTGAGCCTTTGATTGGGCTTGGATCTTTAGGAGCTTGTGGGCCTAGTCGTGGGCCTATGGTGTCCTCATCATCTTCGCCCCTTGGAGAGGATTTGAACTCAAATCTAAAGGTGTATCATCATCCATAGTACCTACAAAAGGAATCAAATCAGTAATGTTGAATGAAGAATGAACACAATATTCAGGAGGAAGATCCAATTGGTATGCATTATCATTTATCTTTTTGATTATTTTGAATGGACCATCACCACGGGGACTAAGTTTGGACTTGTGAAAATGTGGAAATCTCTCTTTACATAAATGCAACCAAACTAAGTCACTTTCTTGAAATGTTTGAACTCTCTTGCCTTTATTTTATATGAGGCAACTTTGTCTACTTTAGTTTGAATTTGGTTTTAGACCTTCTCATGTAATTCCTTAATAAACTTAGATTTGGATACTCCTTCTTTATGTACAAAGTCAAAAGAAGTAGGAAGAGGTATCAAATCCAAAGGTGTGAAAGGGTTAAAACCATAGACAACCTCAAAAGGAGAGAGTTTGGTGGTGCTATGGACCACACGATTATATGTAAATTCTATATGGGGAAGGTACTCATCCCAAGATTTATGATTCTCTATAAGCACAACCCTCAATAAAGTGGACAAGGATCTATTTACTACTTCTATTTGCCCATCAGGGTGACAAGTAGTAGAAAAAGATAGCTTGGTTCCTAGCCTAGACCACAAGGTCCTCCAAAAATGACTAAGGAATTTAGTATCCCTATCAGACACAATTGTTTTGGGTAAGCCATGAAGACGAACCACTTCTTTGAAAAATAGCTTTGCTATATTGCTAGCAACATCCACTTTGCGGCATGGTATAAAATGTGTCATTTTTGAAAAATGATCAACTACCACAAAGATGGAATCAACACCCCTAGAAGTCCTTGGAAACCCTAAGATAAAGTCCATGTTTATGTCCTCCCAAGGGGTGCAAGCAATTGGCAAAGGAGTATATAAACCTGCAAGCATTGCACTAGACTTAGCATGTAAACAAGTAAGATAACTAGCACAATATCTTTGGATTTCCTTCCTTATATGGGGCCAGAAAAATTTTTCTTTAAGCATTGCTAATGTTTTAGCTACCCCAAAGTGTCCCATGAGTCCCTCTTCATGCATTTCCTTGACTAGGAGTTTCCTATGTGAACCAAGAGGGATACAAAGACATCCTTTTTTAAAAAGATACCCACTTGACACATAAAAACCTCCTTGGGACTTTGTTTGACAAGCATAATAAATACAAGCAAAGTATGGATCTTGAATATATAATTCACACAAATCCAAGAATTTGAGAACCCAAGGTGGCTAGAAGAGTGTATCTTCTTGAAAGTGTATTAGCCACTACATTGGATTTTCCTTTCTTGTACTTAATTACATATGGGAATTATTCTAAAAACTTCATCCATTTGTCATGCCTTTTATTGAGTTTGTGTTGGCTCTTCAAATACTTGAGAGATTCATGATCACTGTGAATAATGAACTCTTTGGAAACAAAATAATGCTCCCAAGTATGAAGTGCACGCACAAGGGCATATAACTCTTTGTCATAGGTAAGGTAATTATGAGAAGGCTCATTTAGTTTTTCACTAAAATAGGCAATTGGATGACCTTCTTGTAATAAAATCATGCTTATGCCAACTCCCGAGGCATCACACTCAAGCTCAAAAGTTTTGTCAAAATTTGGTAGAGCGATAATGGGTGCTTGGGTGAGTTTTGCCTTAATCTCATCAAAGGCAGCTTGTTGCTTTTCACCCCCACACAAAAGGTATATCATTTTTAACAAGTTCGTTTAAGGGTGAGGCAAGAGTAGAGAAGTTGGGTATGAACCTTCTGTAAAAGCTAGAAAGCCCATGAAAACTATGGATGTCCCTAACACTCTTTGGAATAGGCCATTCTTGGATGGCTTTGATTTTCTCAGGGTCAACATGGACCCCATTTTTATTGACTACAAATCCTAAGAAAACAACACTATCTATAAAAAAAGTACACTTATCTACGTTGACATACAATTGATTGGTCTTAAGAAGAGAAAAAACTACCCTAAGGTGATCTATATGACCATTGAGACTAGTACTATAAAAAAAATATCATCAAAATAAACAACAAAAAATCTACCTATACAATCACACAAGCCATGATTCATTAAGCGCATGAATGTCCTTGGAGCATTGGTTAAGCCAAAAGGCATGACTAACCATTCATAAGGACCAAATTTGGTTTTGAAGGCGATTTTCCATTCATTTCCTTTTTGAATTCGGATTTGATGGTAACCACTCTTGAGGTCTATTTTGGAAAAGATTTGGGCTCCATGTAATTCATCTAGCATATCATCAAGTCTTGGGATTGGGTGCCTATACTTGATGATTATGTTGTTGATGGTCCTACAATTACAACACATGCGCCATTTACCATCTTTTTGGGCACCAACAACACATGCACAACATAAGGACTCAAGCTCTTTTATACCCACCCTTTTTCTAGAAGCTCATTCACTTGGGATTCAATCTCCTTTATTTCAATTGGGTTTGTGCTATAGGCAGGTCTATTGTGAAGACTAGCCCTGGGACAAAATCAATTTGATGCTCAATCCCTCTAAAACGAGGAAGTCCATGAGGACCATCTTTTGGAAAAAGATCTTCAAATTCTTGAAGAAGAGCAATAATAGGAGGAGGAAGATTCTTAAGTGAAGATCTAGAGAGACAAGTGAGTATAGCTTGGCACAAAAGAAGGTAGGAAGGTTGTTCCTCATGAAGAGTATGGAAAAGAGATTTTTGAGTGAGAAGCACTTCATGAGAAATGACCTTAGGATTAGAGACATTGGACTCTCCTACCTTAGTCTTTGAAACCTCTTTAGAGTTCTTAGAACTCTCTTCCTGTATCCTAGCTCTCATTTGAGCTTGATCACTAGCAACTTGGCTAGGAGTTAGAGGGTATAGGACAAAATTTTTAGAATGATGGAAGAGGGAGATCTCATTGGTTTGACCATTGTGGATGGTTTTATGATCAAATTGCCACAACCTTCCTAAGAGAATATGGCAAGCTTCCATTGCTATCACATCACACAAAACTTTGTCTTTAAATTTGCCAATGGAAAACTTGATTTCAACTTGATCCCCGCCTTCATTAAGCCAATGAAGTTTGTAAGGTTTAAGATGGGGTATCAATGCTAGGTTCAACTTCTCAACCAACCTAGTGCTGCAACAATTACAGCATGACCCACTATCAATGATAAGAGAACAAGTGTTATTTAAAACATCACACCTTGTGTGGAAAATGTTTTCTCTTTGATCATTGAGAGGAAGGCTAGGTTGATTGTTAAGTAACCTCCTAATCATAAAAAGATTGCCTTCTTTGGAAAAAGAATGTTCTTTGGAAGTACTAGAATGAGAACTCTCGGAGTCACTTGAAGAAGTAGACTCTTCTTGACTGTTATAGAGGTCTTTGCCCTTTAGCATAATGATGCCCTTTGTAGGACATTGGGCAACTACATGACCTTTACCTAAACATTTGAAACATTTGATTTCACTGGCTTTTTTGGTGGAGGACTCACCTTTTTCACTAACCTTTGCAGGGGTTCTATGAGTGGTATCTTTTTCCTTTCTTGGAATCTTTTGAAAAATCATTATTATGAAAAGAGATAGAAGAATCCTTGCGAGAAGGTCTTCTTGAAAGTTGACGCTCCACCTTGATGCACATTTGCACTAGGTCATTCAAACCTTGGTATGGGAGCAATTCAACTCTATCTCTTATATTGTAATTGAGACTACTTAAGAACCTAGCAATAGTTAAATCCTCCTCGTCTTCAATCCCCACCTTTAGAATATACAATTCCATCTTTTGCTTATATTCCTCTACGTTCATTGATCTTTGTTGGAGCCTTTGGAGTTTATCCATAAGCTCCCTTTCGTAATATGAAGGAAAATGGCGGGCATGTAGGGCTGCTTTGAGATCAAACCAATAGTAAGTCTCGGGTTGCCCTTTTCTTCTCTTTTGAAGGACTAAGAAAGTTCAGCAATTAAGGGCGTGTCCTTGAAAGCTAAGGGCAGCCAAAGAGACACGTCTATCTTGTTCTATCATGTGGCTTTCAAAAAGTTGATCAATCTTTGCCACCCAATCAAGATATGTTTCAACATTATCTTTTCCATGAAAGGGAGGCAAGTCTATCCTAACTTCCTTGGGAGGAGGATGGCGCCTTTGCCTTCTTTGATGAGGCGATTGTCTCTCATGAGGGCGCTCAAAATCCTCCTCATTATCAACATGTTCATGCTCATGCCTTGAAGGAGGACGAGAAGGTCTAGGAGAAACGTGTTGATTATTTTTGGATGCCTTAAATTGCTCAGCTAAGAAATGTATATTGACTTGCATGGCATCTATTTGAGTTTTGAGGTCATGAACCTCTTTGAAGAGTTGATGAAAGGCACGAGGGTTATCATCACCCTCATCATCAACACTAGTGTGAGGACTAAGGTGGTTTTGTTGTTGTTGTTGATGGAGCACACTAGCACAAGTGGCTCTTCTAGTGCTCACGGTGATTGAAAGAACATAGAAAACTGTAACAAAATGTGGAAGATGAAATCAATCACAAGTGGACCACTAGGTTAGGCGAGGTGAGTCTTTAAGACTTCTGAAGTACCAAGGCCAATCCTTGCCAAGATATACTTGCAAAAGTTTCAAAGCGCACACAATTTTCTAAGTGCTAAGTAAATAGAATCACTTGAGGCACTAAGCACAAAGCGCACAAACAAGACGCAAAGAAAGCAAAAGATTAACACTAAAAACCCCTAAATGGAAAAAATATTAGAGACTTTGGTCTCACAATTCAAGCTGTAAGACCCGTGAAAATTAATTAATTAAATAATAAATTAATTAATAAATGCGGGAAGTGGGAGCCTTTATGACATTAAATATTGATTGATGTGACGTGCCAAGGAATAATGAACCATTGAATGGCAATTATCAACCATTAAAACCAATTTCTCATTTTTGGTCATTACCTAGCATTAAGGCACCATTCAAAGGCCAATTTTTGGTTAGAAGAAGGGTTTTGCAAGGTTGTCATTGTGCTTAGAAAACATAATACGAAAATTGAGAGTTTCGTGAGGTTTGAGTGAGGAAAGGAGTTGCATTAAAAGAGTCAAAGAAAGATAATTGGTGATCAAAGGGAAACTCATAACAATTCCAAATAAGCTAAGGAAACCGGGTTAGGGGAGCTGAACCACGTCTATTTATGTTTTACGCATATTTGTATGTATTATATCATGTACGTGTATGATCTCCCTTTGCTTACATTGAAGTTCGAGTTTTTGGAATTTTTCCAGAAACCGCCTGGCGGGTGATGAACCACCGCCAGGCGACACATCTGTTTGTGCTTATTTTTGGGTCCCTGAACAGGAACCGCCTGGCGGCACATCCCTGGCTACCAGGCGACACATGGCTACAACCCAAATTTTTTGGGTTTTTGTTGAACTGCCTGGCCGTGATGAACAACCGCCAGGCGATACAAACCACTTTTGGCACGATTTTGGTGTTTTGCGTAATTTGAGATGATTCTGATTGAAGGGAGAGTTAGCCTGAATCGTTTAGTGAGGATTTGAAATTAAATATAATTAGGTTTCGAGTGATTGTGAGCTAAATTTAATGGAACAATGGGAATATGATGTTAAGGTTGGAAATTGGGTTCTTGATGTCCTAAGGAAATTGATGGTTCAATTGTACTGGAAATAGCAATTGAATGGGTTTGGTATGAGAATCCTTATAACTATAAATGAATTCGAGTAAGGATTCGGTGAAATCTGCAATGGAGGAAGACCAAGGAGTGTTGGGGGCTTCGTAGGTGCAAGGAGATGATTTCTGGGTTCCTGGAATAGCAAGAACCGCCTGGTGGCACCCAACTGGCCGCCAGACGCCATACTAGAGAGGTGCGTGGTGCTCTGTTCACAAAAAATGCTATTTTTCGTACTTTTTGCGCAACAGGAACCGTCAGGCGGTAGTTTAGTCCCGCCAGGCCACCTCCTCACTTCTGGGCGCTAGGCGCCACCATATTTTTCTAGTTTGCACAGTTTTCATAAAGCTGCATTTCCCGGTTCATTAACCGTCCGATTTAGGTGAAATTTTGACAGGTGGTTCATAACATGTGGTTCTTCATTTTGAACGGCGGAGATTGGATTTGAACAGTAGCTAGAGATATACATTACTCAATATTGTTGATTTTGGAGTCTTTAAAATGCATGAATAACCTCTTGATAATTCCTAGTAACTTCTAATGAAGAATGATTGGGTTATGTGGTAAGTCTCTATCAATTTGTTAGTCACATATGGAGAATTGGTTTGGTGAAGGCATGGGTATCAATATTAAATTGCATTGGTGCATAAGATCATGTGCTTAAAATTGTTAGAGTGCTGCTGCTTATATTTTGTTTGAGCATGCTTGGGATGGTCTATATGATTAGGGGAGGAATTCACATGTGAGGTGCTATAAGGCTTAGAACATTATAGATGGTAATGTTTTTCATTAGGGGTACTCTAGAATGACAACAAATGAGATCAACCTGTGTGAAGTGTGCTTGAACCTGAACTAAAACCAGTACTGCGCAAGCACTGGTGTAGCGCGTGACGGTGGTGATCGACCCGCCAGGCGACAACGTAGAAATAGGGGGTTTTAGATCACGATGGCGCCTGGCGGTAAGGAGGGGGTTTTATATAATGATTTGGAACTGATCTTGATTATTCTTGAGCATTGTTTCTGGTTTAAAACTCGAATTTGCATTTCTTCATTTTTTCCAATATTTTAGTCGACTATTTTTCTGTTTCAATCGATTGATTATACCAGAACAAAATCTATTTAATAAAATCAATCTGTTAACTCTGTTTTTGATCGATTGAAAGTGTACAATTCAATACTGTTTGCATCCTAACTTAGTGATCTATTTGATTCAATTCAAGGTGGTTTTTAGCTTGCAAAGATAGCCTAAAATTTTAACTAGCCAATTCAACCCCCCTTCTTGGATTTTCAACCATTTCAAAACTAACAATTGGTATTAGAGCAATGTACTTGAAATTTGATCAAGTAAGGTCCTAAATCTGTTTTTGAACTACTTGAAATGGCTGAAAACAAGTTACAATTTGGTGAAGGTGCCTCAATTCATAGACCCCCTATGTTTAGTGACATTAATTACCAATTTTGGAAAATTAGGATGAAAATCTTTATTGAGTCAATAGATAAAGGGATATGGGATGCAATCATCAATGGACCATATACTCTTAAGCATATTGTTGATGATGTGCAGGTTAATAGGCCATGGACTCAATGGAATGAGGAAGAAAGGAGGAGAGCTCAATATGATTGCAATGCAAAGAATATCTTCACTTCATCTCTCAACATGGATGAGTTTTTTCGTATTTCACAATGCAAGAGTTCCAAGGAAATGTGGAAGGTTCTTGAAGTGACTCATGAAGGAACTAATGATGTTAAGAGAGCAAGAAAGCATGCCTTGATTCAAGAGTATGAGCTATTCAAGATGAAACAAGGAGAATCTATAACGGATGTGCAAAAGAGATTCACTCACATAGTCAATCATCTCATAGGTTTGGGTAAGGAATTTGACAAAGAAGAGTTAAACATCAAGGTGCTAAAGTGTCTTGATAGATCTTGGCAACCAAAGGTCAAGACCATCTAAAAAACAAGAGATCTATCCACTTTGACTACAACTGCATTGTTTGGTAAGCTTAAGGAGCATGAGATTGAGATGCAAAGGCTTAATGAGCTTGAGTCAAGTGAGAAAAAGGTTAAGAACATAGCCTTGAAGACTAGCACCAAGAAAAATGAGGAACTCGAGGATGAGGTGGCTGAATTAAGTGAAAGTGAGAACTTGAATCTCCTTGTCAAGAGGTTTGGTAAGTATCTCAAAAGGAAAGGTATCAAAGGTAATCCCAGGAGGTATACTTACAAACACAATGAATCAAACTCTTCTAATTTTACATGTTATAACTGTGGAAAACAAGGACATATCAAAATTGAATGTCCAAATGCTAACAAAGAAAAGGAGAAGAATGTTGATAGGAGAAAGGAGAAGAAGTCAAAGGAGAAACGTGCATACATTGCATGGGAGGACAATGATGATTCAACAACAAGTAACTCCTCACAAAATGAGAGTGAAGAAGCCAACTTGTGTCTCATAGCAGGTTATGAGTCATCTTCCTCAAGCCAAGTAAGTTCTCTAGACTTAAATGACTATAATCAATTGTTGCATGATTTTGAAGGGTTGCATAATGAAGCAAACAAGATTTATGCATTAAACAATCGGTTGAAAGGCTTAAACAATTTGCTAGAAAACAAAGTTAGTCAACTGGAAAAAGAAACAGTTGATTTAAAAACTGATTTTGAACATTTGGAAATTATTTATAGTAATTCAACCGATTGTTTTAGAAATCGGTCAGCTGAAAAATCATGTGAAAACTGCACAGTTTTGAAAAATCAAGTGAAATACCTTATAAAGATCTATGCAAGGTTCACAAGAGGAGAAGCAAACTTAGAGGCTATTCTTCGTTCACAAAATTGTGTGTTTGGCAAAGTTGGACTTGGTTTCAATCATTCTTTTCAAAAGAAAACCTGGAAGTTCTCTAGTTTCTTTTCTAAAAGCATGCCAAGTGATATGCCATTCATTTCATGCAACTACTGTATGAAAAAAAGGTCATGTTATTAAGAACTGTCATGCTAGAAAATACGATGTTCTTAAAGGGATTATGAAATGGATCCCAAAAGGATCTAGAAAGGCATAACCATGATGGACCCAACCTATCAAAGGGTACCAAATAATCCAAATTTGTTTTGCAAGTCATGAAAGATTTGTGGTACCTTGATAGTGACTGTTCGAGACATATGACAGGAGATAAAACAAAATTTGCAAAGTTGGAGTTGAAGGAGGGAGGGTTTGTAACCTATGGAGACAACAACAAAGGAAAAATCCTTGGAAATAGAGTCATAGGAAATGGATCATCTTTCAACATCAAGAATGTGTTGCTCGTAGAAGGACTCAAACACAATTTGATAAGTATAAGTCAACTATGTGATAAAGGCTTTAAAGTCATGTTTGAACCAAATAGTTGTTTGATATATGATGCACATGGTAGTATTGTTTTGATAGGCAAAAGAGTCAATAATATATATCTACTTGACCTGCATCATGCATCATTTAGCATCCATT
>Ga0214544_1005239_pt1 | contig 25302 bp, 4 predicted proteins | sample CNSS3metaG_FD_160074 | JGI IMG/M metagenome (GOLD analysis project Ga0214544, IMG submission 160074) | Root nodule microbial communities from cowpea collected in UCLA plant growth center, Los Angeles, California, USA - CNSS3 | ecosystem: Host-associated > Plants > Roots > Nodule | place: USA... | reverse complement strand
ATTTTCCATCACCTGGCAAAAACAAAAATATAGATAAAGTCCCTTTCCTTTAACCCAAGGTTCGAACCCATGACCTCCCAACTACCAAGTTCATGCACAACCACCAAACTAATTCATGTTCCTTGTCAATTTACTCATTCCTATGAACTTAAATCATGCTTTCACATTCACAATATAGTAGCAAAGTAAAATAAAATTAAATAAATCTACTAATGACATGCTCAGGACTTGAACCCAAGTCCCTTCAACCTAATTAAGTGCTCTAAACCACTTAGGTTCAGGTTGTTTCTTGTCTAGGATTTATCAAAGAAATCTCCTAAGGTAGTCCCAACCCTTCATTTCTTATATTCTTTTAATTATTTATTTTTATGAATTTCCTGGATCTCACATATCTCATTCGTTTCCTCCTATATGTATTTTCCTTTTAATTTTTCCTTCTTTTATTGAAACATATATGCTATAACAAATTAATATAAACATAATAGTATTTGAGATTCTACATCGGATTGAGATAAAATAAATTTATGATATAATATTAAAGTTATTATAGAGTTTAACCTAACAAAGTTTGTTGTTTGTTGGATCTATTATTTAACTCGCTATTAGACCATTTGTATATATTTATAATCATTACAAGAAAATATCATATTATCAACGAAAACATAATTTGTTAATAAAATAACATTTATCGATGAATTTTACTGACGAATCAATTATTGACAAATATTTTTGTCAATAATTAAAATCATAAAATTCGTCAAAAAATTATATTTTACAAAGAATTTAGATCAAGTGTTTGCTTTTGCTTTGACCTTGTCGTGATAAAATTTGTCGAAAAATTTGTCAATAAGAATTTATTTAAAAATAAAAATTCTATTTTACAAAGAAAATTTTTTTGTCAAAAAATTTATCAGTAAAATGTAGATTAAGTGTTTGCTTTTGCTTTGACCTTGTCGTGATAAAATTTGTTGAAAAATTTGTCAATAAGAATTTATTTAAAAATAAAAATTCTATTTTACAAAGAATTTTTTTTTTGTCGAAAAATTTATCAGTAAAATGTAGATCAAGTGTTTGCTTTTGCTTTGACCTTGATAAAATTTGTCGAAAATTTTGTCAATAAGAATTTATTTAAAAATCTGTTATTAATTGATTATTTAAAAGAATTGTCAATAAATTTATCGTTAATTTAATTTTTTAAAATTTGTCAGTAAATCTATTGATATATGTTTTAAAATTCATTGGTATTATCATCACTAAAATGAGTGTTAATTTTTCTGCCAAATCTAAAAAAAATGTGTTCTAAATTAAATGAAGATGAGTGAGAAGAAAAGATGAAGAGCGCAAAGAAAGAGAAAGAGAATGTGGAAGTGGTGGTGACAACAACGATAATGATGACATCGACAACATCGACAAAGGAGGAGGAGCTAAAGGTGATAGATGCAGTGACAACAATAGATGGACGTTGTCGAGGAGGAGGAAAAAGAAGAAAAAAAAAGATAAAGAAGACCAAATTATTATATTTATCAAAAGAAAAGAAAATTGTCGATAAAAAATATTTACCAATAAATAATTAGCAACATATTTAGACCGATGACAATTACCAATAAATTTTACAGAATTATTTTTCACTATGAATAGAATATTGGTAATTTTGTTTTATCAAGATGTCTCACACTTATATAAGTGGATAAGGAATTGGCATTACTAGGTAAGATTGAATAAGAAATAGAGTTTAATAATAAAATCCATACTCCTTTTATCTATTCCGGTAATCACATCATGATGACACCTTAGAACATAAAGTTTGATGGGTTGAAAATAATGAGAAAATATAATTTATATGGTTTTGCTTTCATATCTCTTAATCACGCATGAAAGCAGTCAAATTGTAAGATTTGCACAGCAACAAGTCCATCAAACCCTATCTCGTGTGTGCAAGTCTTCCACTTAAAAAAGGATATATTACACGTCAATGTATGAACATGTAAAAGTAGATCAAATAATTGTTGAGGTTATATTTGATTGAGTGTAAAAAGAAATTGGTGGTGACACTTTGAGCTTGATTTTATTTAAGAAAAAGGAGAAGATAAAATCTTGGTATCATTAACTCCCAATGCATCGGACACAAAGGATCTTCTTTTCATTAACCTAACTATTTTCTGACCCTTTTTTTAGGCTGAAAATACAGATCTAAATTCTGCAATGGACCACTTTCATAATTTTCTTTCACTTTTCCTTTAAATATTGGCGATGAGAGGGAGAGAATGAAACTGTAAAAACAAAAGGATCTTGGTGGCTATGGGCGGCAAAATATAATAATTTTTTTCCTAATGCTGCTCTTATCTTCTTAAGCTACTTGTAAGAACCTTTTTATCTCATAGAATATGTTATTTTTCTTAGTATAATTAATATTCATTCAATCTTGTCACAAAGTAGATGCCATGCAAACAGATACTACTTCATATTACCCTTCTTTAACAAGGTTATTCTTTTCAAAGTCTTCTATAATTACGTATAAAATATTATCAACCTTCACGTTTTTACTAAAGGAGATCACAGAAATCCTTTCATGCCTTTTCAGACAAATTTCTTCATAACAATTTTAAAAAATAAAAAAAATTAAAGATTTATCTAGAAATTGAAATTAACTTATCTATCTTTTTTTTTTTTTTACTTGTTTTACCATAAAATCTTTGTCGACAAGTTTATTCTAGTATCTTTCCTTGAAAAACAGAGTTCGGTAACTTAAAAATCACAGTTGTTAGATATTTGTGACACGAGTCTACATATCTAAGTAAATCATATATTATATATTATCTATAAGATTGTGATTCTATTAGAGTAGATTTGGGAAAATAAATTTATTGAAATATACAATACTTCCTTTGATGTAGACTCTATGACTTTAATCATTAAGATAGACCAAAAAGAAAAAAAAAATGTTATTCATGAAAGAGTGTAAGTGTTTTAAAACATTTTATTCATGGAAAGGACTCTTTTTCTATTTTAAATATGACCATGTAAACAATTTTATTGTTTAACTTGCATACCTAAAGAAGAGAGAAATTGTGAATAAAAAGCTGAAATAATAAGTCATATATTTTCTTCTTCTTTGAACTCTAAGTTTCACTCTACTTTTGTTCTCCATCGTTTTCTTAATGTGTAAATTTGACATTTATAATTGCAATTTTAATTCTTCTTCTTTTTTTTCAAATTTAAACAAATTTGATTTACTAATAATATGTCCATTTTTTTATCAGAAAATAATAAATAATATAAAAATAGAGTTTTAGAAGTGCTCTAACCCATATAAATAAATAAAAAGTAAAAGACATCTGAACAAGGATAAAAGTATCGAAGATTTTTTATAAAAACAACTTTAACTCATAATGAACCTAAAGGAGACCTTAACACTACATGTTTTTAGCTATAACAATACAAAATATTGAGTTGTGATGTCAAAATAAATATGTTTACATTTTATATTAACAAGTATTTATATATTAGTGATGGAGTACAACTGTTTAATTTTAAAGAATCAATGGATTATATCTGCAATTAAAGTTTTATAAAAAAAAAATTACTTGTTCGCAAAATTATTGGGAGTAAAAAGAAAAACCTAAAATTTAACACTGAATCTAATAAACTTCCATTTATTTGTTTATTCTCTCATTTTAATTTGACATAAAAGCATCTTCCTATATTGTCCAAACTAGAAAACCAAATATTTCAAAATTGTTAAACTAAAAAAGAACATACATAGTCAATAAATAGTGTTAATACTAACACCTTGAAAGAGCAACAGTTAATAATTATGGAAATATTTTCTGCGGAGGATATTCTATAACTATACATTAATTGGTGTAATGGATAAGTTTTATTTGAACGAAATAAATTTTCTCCTATTTGAATTTTCATTTTTCAATGATAATACTTTTGAATTTATTTTAAGTTATTTAGCGGTGAGAGAAAATAGTTAAGTTGAATTCGACTTTTAAACTATCTAATAAATTAAACTTGTAAAACTAAGCTATTTAAAAAAAAAATTAATTGAACCAAACTACTTTGTTAGTTTAGTTTAAATACTGAACTACTAAATTAGTAGTTAGTTAGATACTGATGAATTGATTTATGACAGTTTAAAAATGAAAAAAAAAAAAAAAAAATTTATTTTTTATTTTAATTTAAAAAATTAAATAAAAAATTATTAATAAATAAAAAAAAAAAAAAATTATTTTTTATATTTTAAAAAAAAAAAAAAAAAAAAAAAAACACTTGTTGTATTTACTCATACAATATCAAATATACAACAAGATAAACATTTTTTTAATTTTTTTTAAATCATTGACTATATATAAAAATGCAATTCAACTTCTCGAAGAATTATGTTATTACTTCATATTTAAACTTATTATTATCTACAAAATTGCGTGCAGAGTTTTAGATTAAAAAAAAATGTTAGAATTTGAAAACTTTTAATGCATTATTTGGATTTAGTAGAAACAATGAGTAGCTTTTCGATATTTTTGAGAATTTTATCGATAACAATAATGAATTAGTTTGGACATAATTCAATTTATTTAGTATGAAATTTATGTTGATTTGAAACTAAAAATTAGTAATGAATAACTACTATCTTCAAGAATATAACTCCAATATAAACAACTTCTCACCTCAAAATCTTAGATAAAGTTTAGAGATGATATGGATAATTTTTTTAAATAAAATTAAAAGTGAACTTATATAATCTATTTACAAATTTTCGTATTCTTACTTATTTAAAATTATACCTCTAAAGAAAATTTCAAAGATCGATATAGTTATTATTTATGGTAAATTAATTGTTGTTATTTGACCAAAGGAAGGAACGAGTAAACAGCATTACGTTACCATATCAATGTTTGATTATCTACTTTGCTTAAAATATTACGGGGCTTACGGAGGACCGTTCTTTACATCCATCTCGTGAATCTGGAATAAAATAATATTCTATCATTATAATTATAATTTGTTATGTATATAAATAAATAACAAAAAAAAGCACACACGAATGAGAATATAAATGCAGATTAATATTTACATAAGTTAATAAAAGTTAAGAGGTTGAGTGGGATCCAAATCAGATTCTTAACTATGTTGAAGCCTTAATACGCAGTTTTTTTAAGCTAAGGCAAGAAAACAAGTTCTTTAATTATGGTCAATTATTGTAGCCTCTCTTTTTTCATTGACACCAATCTATTCTCATATTTTATTTCAAAGATAACAAATATAATATGTCAACATTCCTTGACTACCGTTTTATGATACCTCAAAAACCAAAGACATCAATTTCAAATTCGAATTTTTATTCTGAAAATTAACAATATGTACAACTTTGTCATTTTGGCAACCATTTAAACTAAACTCATCAAAATGGAACACAATACTGGCATATCAAATTATATATAATCTTCATTGTTCATGTTATTTTTGCTAAAATCAACAATAATTGTATGATCCGTACTTATATAGACGGTTAAATATCGATCTGTCTATAACAGTATCTTAATGTAAAAAACAAACTTTGCTACAGTTTATGAATTTTTTTTTCAGATAATAATAAATTGCAAATTCAATTGCCTCAAAATCTACAACCCAATCGTATTTACAAAATTTTGTATTTATCTTAATGTACTTTATTGAACATTAATTTGTTTATGAATTTTGAAGACAACATATAAACAATGCATAAAGATTTGATATTCAGATAATAATCACATTTACATAATTTTACATGGTGAAATTTAATTACCATCTTACTATATTAGAGTTTGTTTTAATTTATATATGAAGTTGATAGTATCATATTCATACCTACAAATTTTGTTGATCATATTAACGTGATCAATTTGATGTATAAATCCATCACTTGAGTACCTTCTTATGGATAATAGCTTACTATGTGTTTGGATTATAAGTAAAATGGAAAAATAATGCAAATATTGAAATAAAGAAAGTAAAAGAAAAATAACAGTTTCCATGGATAAAAAATAGAAAAATAAGTAAATTTTGTTTGCTCATTTAGAGTAGTGAACAAGAATAAAAAGTTTCTATAAAACAAGAATAAGTTGGATGCACGCGCCATGAAGAAACCTTTGCTAGTGAGGACTAGGTTAGGTTTGTTCACTTTAATTTTGTTAACAACCTTTGCTTTGCTTTACTTTAATTTATTTATTATTATATTTTGTACTAATTAGAGTTGGATTCATCTGGGTTTTAGTGCAGTCGATGTGTGCATACCCTATAAAAAATAAAAATAAAAATAATACCCCTAAGGCTTTATTTAATGAAAACTCAAATAATTTAATGTTAAAATATGCGAGGACAACCACAGGATTGAAGTAACAGACCATTTTCATTATCTTATGGATGGTTTGGCAATTATGGAAGCACGTTTAGAATAATATTTATTATATTTTAAATTTTGATATAATTTAACTTTCAATTTCTAAAAATAAATAAATATATTTTTTTTAAATTTAACTGCTTTAAATAGTTTTTTAGGTTGATTTTTAAATTATTACATTGTTTGACATGTTACAATTCAAATGTTAAGCTAAATCACCGTTTAATAACAAAAAAGTTTTGTACCATTTCATTTTAAAGTTTGAGACCAAATTATATTAAAGTTTGAGATATATAAATTCAAATTTTATATATAAGTTTAACATATTCAAGAAAATTTAAGTAAGTTTTATATTTAGTATAAATGAAAAAAAAAATCATATAATCTCTTTTTGAATGTAAAAGTTTTGTAATAATTTTATCTTAAGTTATACCAAGATTATTGATATATGAAAAATATCCTTAAAAAAAAAAAACTAATGCAAAAGAAAAGATTGTCCGTGCAACACTGCTGAAAACTTTTTGAGTTATGATGCATTGTATATCAACTTTGAAGTTGTTTGATCCGATTGTTAAGAATGGAGATTTCTCATAAGTCAAACCTATTAGATCTTGTCATCCTCATCACCCTTTCCCATCCCTGTCAAAAGGTCTTTACAACACTACATAATCCAAAATTAGCATTGAAATCTGCAAAATTAGGGTTCATAATTCATTTATCGAATTAATTTGCTACTGTTTGTAGTTGGATTAGATAGTGGAAATTAACATGATTGTTTTCCGAACAAGTAGAAGAGAATAAATAGAAGAAGCAGGAATATTACAGCAATTAAATTATGAATGTGCAAGAAAATATTAAACAATGAACGATTTATTAGTGGAAGCCCGTTAGGCAGTGAAGCACTTAAATATGTAATTAGTGGAGCCAGGTGTTTAAGAAAGCTAACTTCGTCTTTTTGTTGGCATTTTGTGTACTCATTTTGCATTTAGTAAGATCTTGTTCAGTGGTGGGAACCCAGTTTTTATGAAGTTGCAATGAATGTAAGTGAGATTATGTTTAACAATTCTGTGTTCTTCTCAACAATTTCTATCAATGATTTGCATTCACCACGCTTCAAATTATTAATACATTAGTGGTAGTGGAGTAAGCGTCCTTAAAAATAATTTTAAGTTTGAGCAGTAAATGGAAATAAAAATTAAAAATTAGAACTTGATTTCAAGTTATAGCATAATCACTCTTTTACCATGAATTAGAACTTAATACTTAAAAATTAAAAATTACTATATATAATATTTTGGTTGAACTAAGTTTTTCATCCCTGAACATAACTATTTTTTCTACTTTCGTCCTCCGTATTTAATTCAAGGGTTAAATATGTTTTTGGTCCCTCAAGTTTCAGCGAAATTTGGAATTAGTCCCTCATCAAAACTTTTGACCAATTTAGTCCTTCATCTTTCAAAATGCGTGAATTTAGTCCTTTTAACCAATTTTTGTTAAGTTTATCTGACGTTTCAAGCGCATTTCATGATAGTATTTAAGTTAATATTGAAGCAAAAATGTGTCAAACAGTATAAATAATTTAAATACTATCATGAAATGCGCTTGAAATGTCAGATAAACTTAACAAAATTTGGTTAAAAAGACTAAATTCACGCATTTTGGAAGATGAAGGACTAAATTGGTCAAAAGTTTTGATGAGGGACTAAACCCAAATTTCGTTCAAACTTGAGGAACCAAAAACATATTTAACCCTTAATTCAAATAGTCAGGCTAAATCTAACCCTTTGTTGTGTGTAAAAAAGGGCTAGATCTAACTCTTTATTGTCTGTAGAAAATGGAACAAACTGGCCCACAGTAATAAAACAGACTAAAATTTGTGCGCCAACTTTTTTTAATTTTTAATTTTTTATCTATAAAATATATATAAATATTTTATAAGTTAATAAATAATTAATAAATGTCTTTAATTTAATAATTAAAATAACTATTATATCTACATATTACGATATTACAAATTACTATATTATAGTTAATAATTAAAAATTAATATATGACTCTTAATATTTAAATTACAATTTTTATATTTTTGAACAGATATAATATAAAAAAAAAAACAATTTCTTAATTTCTTAAATTATTAATTATTTTAGAAATTAGGCTAGCCAAATTAAAATAGATTGACAAGTTGAAAATCATGATCTACTTTATCACTCCTAAAAAAATAATAAAAACTAAACCAAAAAACCCCGCTTATCATGAATGAAAAACATAAGGCTAATAATAACACCCATTAATATAATTTTTTGCCATGATATATCTAAATGTCAGTAAGAAAAATTACAGTCAACATAAAGGAAATAATGAAATATATTTATACATTTTGAGTTCTAATTATTTTGATATGGGTGATTTGTCTTTTTGGTTCTCTTATCATAATACTGAATCTTAACTACTCACCAGGTTTCATTCATATGAAAATCACTTTTTCACATGTTTAGAAATATAAAGGTAAGTAAACAACGCCCATTGATGTGGAAACCACATTGATGCAGAACCAAACACGTAATACGTAATATATCACCTCACCTTATACCATCATTAGGTCCAATCGCACATAAACAGTAACATAAGCCTATTCCATCAACCACACGCTAACATTGGAATAACTAAATACACTTACAATACATGAGTAATGACACAAATAAAGTCAAGTAACACTCCAATGAAAAGTTCACAAAAAATCATCCTTTGAGCTTTATACTACCACAAAATCAATGCTACTGAAAAGTAATAAGCTATGAATTTTAATCTTGATCAATTTCCCTAGTCTTAACTTAACAGTGTTGCAAATAACGACTTTGCGATGATTTTGCAAAGGTAAACTCAAATGATAAAATTTCATCCTCATATTTCATTCAATAGTAGTTGCATCCCAAAAAAGAGAAATGCAATGTGTTCGCAAAGGTAAACTCAAATGCTACAATTTCATCCTCATATTTCATTCAATAGTAGTTGCATCCCAAAAAAGAGAAATGCAATGTGTTCCGAAGCAGATATCGCAAAATACCTACATAAATTTTGTACTTAACATGCAAGTTTAAACAAAATTGACGGATATATTCATTACAATTTGCTCCAGTGCGGCTGAAAAGCAACAAAATGAAAGGGAGCATTAAATAATTATACATTAAAATACCAACACATCACATTGCACTTGAAAAATATGCTTTGGTGCTCATGGATTCAGACTCAACCGTACTTCGAAAGCCCAGTACATTCATCACACTAACTGCAGAAAAACAAACATAGATTGTTTATTGAAAACCCTTGGCTATTTCATAAATGCAGCAGTAGGCTCTGACTAATAGTAACTCCATATTATATTCAAGCATTTTAGTATAATTCATCATTATCACACAAATGGGAAAGTTGATGCGCAAAACAAATGCATAAACGTTTATTCGAGTAAAAGTAACAAGATTGAAAATTAATTCCTCGTTCGGTAAAACCATATGGAGCAGATGAAAGTAGAGCAAGATTGAAAATATGGAACAGATGAGAGTAGAGCGAATGATGCAATTGACTTGCACCATACACACTATCCCAGTCACTCCTCTTATAACATGAAAGTAAGTTCATTCGTCAAAATGATTTTTCAACCTCTACAAAACAAATTAAAATTATAAAGGTTGCATCCAACACCATTTCTAAAACCAAACCTGTTTTCCATGTTCCACCTTTTTTACCTACTAAAATATGCCTACTTCAAGAGCTACCACAATTTTGTGCTTAGTATTACAATTTGTAAACGTTACCACAAATGCTACGGAACTAGTAGGTGTAAAAGAAGCTATGGGAATTCCTAAGACAATAAGTGTATTGGCAAGATTGGGACCAATAATTTGTAACTCAGATTCATTCAAACAAACTTCAATACCTAGTAAAAATAATGGAACTGTAATTCGTAACTCAATCTAATCCATCCCACTGGCCACCAAAAACTTATATACTGTAACAATCGTTAACTATGAAAATCCCACCCAATCGTTCGAGTCCACCATAGAACATACAAGTTACTTCCATACTTAATCTCAAAAATATTTGATTTGAAAACTTGAAAATGTCATTGGTGTCTAATATTTAAAATCTGACAGCCAGGACACTAGATTTTCACGATCAACTCAATTCCATATTCCAACTTTATTACCTACTAAAACATGGCTACGTTACATTTGTAGATGTTACCTCAACTGTTACTAAACCACTGATAGTGTTGAGAAAACCTAAAAGAACAACTGTCTTGGCATGATAACTTTTGTTAAGTATATGAATAATTTTTTATTTTATTCTGTAAGGAAATACAATACACCTGTACTCACTGTCCAATTGAAAAAAATTTAAACACCTTGCAAGTTAGGGCAATCAAAGAGTAGTTAGTAAAGGACAGGGTTATCCGCCGCACTGGCCAGAAAAAACCTATGCATTATCACAACAGTCGTTAACTATCAAAATCCAACCCAGACTTAAGAGTCCATAACAGAACATATATGCTGATTTCAACAAGGTCTTACTAAAATTTGCCAACTACAAAATGAAGTCCAACATTTCAGATTCTAACAGACGGAAACTTCAACAAAGCAAACCTACCAAACAAGATTGATAAAAACTAAGGTGTCTCAAGTACTTACTCAAACAATTGTGAGATTATAGGCGTTGCAAAGCTGAAGTAGTGCTGCTTGATTTGCCGGATCTACTACTTCATTGATGACCTTCGGGTATCTCCCAGGGGAAAGTGCTGACAGCCGAGAAATTGAGGCAATAAAAAATTCTCTGGGATCTCTTATATCTTTTAGTGGATCTTCTTCTTTCTTCCCAGCATTGTAAAGACGAACGAATGTAGCAGTATAACCAACATTTTCTGAAATATCTGGCACATCAGTCTCCTCATCGGCCCTTTCCTGTTCTGGCCGTGAAAGAAGAGTGACAATGCTGTCCACCATCTTACCCCAGGATTCAGCAGCAGCAGTATCCAAAAGAATTGGAGATTCACAGATGAGTCTGGTTGAGGCAACAGCAGCCAACTTAAGCTCAATAGCTCCCGTAATCAGCTTAAGATTAGGTATCCAGAATTGACTCAAAATCACATTAAAAATATCTGGCTGCACACCGTTCATAGTATCGACAAGGTTTGAAGTGCCGTGTTTAATCAGAAAAAGTGAAATAAATATCAGAAGGGACTTTATGAGCTTTACTGTTCGTCTTCTTTGGAGCTCCCTGAAAAGAGCAGCCCAGATATGGGAAATATAAGGTTTGATAACACCGTACTCAAGACTCTCAATGACAGTGTTGAGCACATAAAATCCCTGATCAGATGTGCTAGAAGATTGTATAAGTGTGTCAAATATGCCAAGCACCTTAGTCAGTCTATCCCCTTGGTTGATCTCATTCGGTGCCTTTTGAAGGAAAGCCTGGAGTAGACGCACAAGTGCAGGAACATTTGGGGATCTTTTCCACGAATCAGGCGACAAAAGAATGACAAATATCTGCATGTAAATGGGCGGAATGGGTGATTTGTTTAGCTCAACAAGCTGAGCCAGCAACTGAAACGTGTACGGAAAAAACTCGGTTACATCATTGGTCAAAATTATTTCCAGCTTAGGGAAAAGGCTTGTCTCGAAAACAGATACAGGCAAGCCATTCTCACAGCCCCGTTTCACAAGAATAGCTACAGACTCAAAGAGATAATGATTGAAAACGGGATTTTTAGGATTTCCGCAAACTTCCCCAAGAATGAAGGTCAACCCCTCAATGCAAACTCGAGCAACATCAGCAGAAAGATCAGCAACCCCCAGAACCCTCATAATGCATTTCATCACATATTGATTCTCCTCAGACTCTTGGTGCTTTAAGGCACTGAAAAGATTGTTCATCAGCACCGGGAAGATGGGATTGATGTCTGCTGAAGTATAGCGAGCCCCACCCACCTCATCTTTTACCAACAAGAGCTTCTCAATACAACTTGCAGCGTAAGAATGTACAACATTTGATTCCGAAGCAAGGAACCGAACCAAATCCGGGAAAAACCTCAATGCCACGGACTTGGATATTTGATTACGGAACATAGTAAAAAACTTTAGTGCACCTGCCTTAAGCATGGGATACCCATTCACATCGGGACTCTGCAGCTCAGGGACAATTACGGATTCAAAAAAGCTCTGAACGTCAACAAGCTCAGTGGAGACGTAACTGGTTCCAGCCTTCTTGGTAGCGAGAGAAACAACCAAGTATATAGCACAGTCTTTGTCCTTCCAATTACCCACAGGGTTGGCAGCAAATGAACTCAACAAACTCTGTATCTGCGAAGAGACAATGTTCCTTACAACATCCCCATAATGCGTGGCAATTCCCTTAAGAAGCTCACATGCAATCCTCCTCCTAGTATCAAGATCACTACCTTCCATATCCCTTCTTATAAACTCTATATAATTCATCTCAAAAAGCTCCTCATCATCATCCCTCAACTTCACATTGGGGATCACAATGCCCTGACAGATTTGGGGAACAACCCCTTCACTGGCAAACAAGGTGTGGTGAACACTAGTACTGACCGTGGTCAAAAACTTGATTGCGGTAATGGCGAGCTGATCCCGGCTAGAAGACTGAGACACGTTCCCCAGCAAGGTCCACACAGCAAGAGCGAAATCATTCAAATAAGCCTGAAACTCCTCCTCATTCTTTTCCATATACAGATTAATATTCTCACAAACCTTGGCCCTAAGCTCATCGACAATAGCAAGACCATCGCCACCATTTCCCTCGAGAGCAGGATAAGTGGTGGTGAGATATTTTCGAAACTCACCCATCCACTCCTTCATGTGATCCTCGAAGAACTCAGGTAGCTCCTGAAAATTCAAGGAGTAAAAAATGCTACAGCACAGACTCTGCGACTCGAAAAGCGGGCGCAGGTTTGCGCCGGAATTGACACTGGCGTCGATCAACGACGCCGTTTTGAGGAAAACCTCAAGCAAAGGCGCGGCAAAATTATCGAGGCAATACTTCAAATCGAGGAGAAGATCGTTGGTTTTAAACACGAAACGAAATTTGTTAAAAATGGAATCGGCGGTGCCCAGAATGCCGTTAACGGAGGCATAATCGGACGCCTGTGACGCGTTTTTCAGATTGGAAACGAGTTCGGGAAGCAGCGCAGGCCATGCCTTGGGGAAATCGTGCTTACCGATAACGGCGAGGGCTTCGCTGAGCTGACTCTGAATCTTACGAGTAGCTGAGAGCATGAGTGGAACGATCAGGGACTTTATCTGCTCTTTCTCCGGGGGCAGTATGGGAGTCTCGGAGGACCACCGCGTGCGGAGATGGTTCTTGAAGTTCACGGCGGCGGCTTGCCTGATCTGCTCGTCCACGGAGGGTTCTGCGACCAGGCGGAGGACCACGAGGCCGTAGTTGGGGCGGTCTGCGGCTTCGGCGAGGGAGGCTTCGGCGCGGCGGCGGGGCTCTGGCGCCGGAGACAGCGTGTGGAGAAAGCATTCCGATAGAAATTGCAGAGTCTGAGGGTTCCACTCCATCTCCACAACACTTTGTGAGAGGTTTTGTGTGAAAAGGAATTTTCAATTTAAAGTTTGAACACCCAAAATTTTGTTCAGTGATTCACTGCACACATTTATAACCTAAGAAGACACGTGTAGACTTGTAATAATAGGCTACATACTACAGTTTAGGCCCAATTACGACACCACGACCCAGTTTGACAGAAATTCATATTTTTTATAAAATAATTTTTTTAATAAGGATTAGACATTTTACGCCTTAAAGAACACATAAGTTATAGTATATGAATAAAATGAAAATTAGTTAAATAATATATATATATATATATATATATATATTTAATGATTGCCACAAGCTTTCTATAACAATAAATATTATTACAAATTATTTTAATATGTAATCGATTCTTTAAAAGATATGACAAATAAATTTGTGAAAGCATTGCTTGTGTAAGCATTGAAAACCGGTCACTAATCCTGTTAAAAAATATTTAATTCACTAAAGACTGGTATAAATATGTAGTTCATATTCAAATTTTTAGTATACATATCTATATTTTTATTATTTAAATTACTTAAATATCTTTAATTTATTTAATATTTTATTATAAAATTTAGATCATTATAATATTATATTTTTAATTTAATTTTTTTATATATTTTATAAATATGTATACAAATAAATAAGACACAAATGGATATAGACTCGTAGAATTTCAAGAATGGTTACAAACTTTTGTTCCAAGAAATATAATCAAAAATTTGTAAAAGAAATGTTAATAATAACAATCAAATATCTTGATTAAGTTAGTTTTATCTTTCTGTCACTTTCCTTTCTAAGAAAGTTACTTATTTGTTTTGTAAAAATAAATCTTTTTATTCCTATATAAATATATCGTTTTAATTCCGATTCCCATTTTTTTTGTTTTTAGTCCAACAAATATTAATTTTTTTATTAATACATTGCTTTTAGTTGTAGCATATCGATTTTACAATTTTAGTAAAATAACATAAAATACTCTGTGGAATCATCTCTTACAACTATACAAGAAGACTTCATCTAGAAAACATGTTCTCTTATCCTTAATATAAAATAACAATCAGAATCTTTCAAATATATCATTTTAAAAATAAAATATCGAGTAAATTAAGTGTCTTAATCTTTTCAAACGGATATCAATGTAGAAAAAGAAAGAAATCACATATTTCTTTATTCATTATCATTCGCATGTTCTGATTTAAAAGATTAAGATTACAAATATGTATTTATATTTCATCGATATAATTATTATTCTTTAATATTCATAGATATGACTATATTTATTTTTGGGTCAAATATATTTTTATTCCATGTCCAAAATTTTGATATATTTTAATCCACAAACTTTAAAAAAATGAATATAATTTTTTAATTAAATTATGTTAAATTTTTTTACATGTTAAACATATTAAACGAAAACGTATCAAATTGTGTAAACAACAAATGTTACTATAAATTTCGTTTGACACGTAAAAAAAATTAACATAATTGGGTTAAAAATATTATATTCATTTATTTTTTAAATTTCAAGACCAAAAATGTATCAAAGTTTAAAGACTAAACACATATTTAATTCTTTATCTTTTTTATCTTGGTAACTAAGCAACAATAACACAATGAAAACCAAATAGCTTTAAAATAAACTTTAATGTCAATTTTCAAATTTTTTCCTTTTTAAAAAAAATATTCATAAAACTCAGAACAACTTATATTTGCAATTGAAATCATAATTCCATAGCTACTTATATATTATAACACGTTGTTGCATAAATTAAGGCCACAAAATGTTGGAAAGATAACAAAATTAAAACATAAACAAACAGAAACGAAAACGAAACTCATTTCAAATCTTTCATACACAAATAATATGTAAAATAATAAGATGCATAAAACAGAAAAAGAAAGGAACAAAATGACAATCAACTTCAATATGTTTCGTTCTTTCATGAAATACTAGATATTTAGCTATATGTAACATTGACCGGCTATCCCAATAAAATCACATCCATTTAGAATTATTAATTCTCAAATCACCAAGTAATTGTTTGAGCCATTTTAACTCATGTAGTCTTTGTCATACAACAATATTCAAATTCTCTATAAGAGTGAGAAACTATTGATTGTTTTTTAGCTTTCCAAGATATTGAAGAAGAAATAAGTGTCATCTAATTAGTCAAATAGTGTATTGTAAGTGGAAAGCCACCAAATCCAAATCACATCATCCTTGTAGTTCCATATTACTATTAGATTGATGTAGAACACCTTGCCCAAAATGTTTCTTCAAATATCTAATAACTCTTAAGGTTGTATTCTAATGCTCTTCATGAGGTTTTTGCATAAACTAAGATAAAAATGTGTATAGAATAAACAAGATCAAGTCTAGTCGGAGACAAATAGATTAATCGCCTAATCAGCCTTGTTAAGGTTCCAAATCTTGAAGAGGTGTATCAAAAATCAACTATAGTGTATGGTGTTGTCCCATTGAAAAATTCGTTGGTTTGGCACCTAATAAATTCATGTCTTCAATGATTTGCAATGCATATTTTTGCTGACAAAGTTAAATCCCCTCGTGATTACACGCTACCTCTAACGCCAAAATATATTTTAAGGCTCCCAAGTGCTTCATATGAAAAATAAACACTTAAGCTTCATTTTATGCAATGATCAAGTCATCCACATATGAGATGTATTTCTTTCATGTGCAACATAGATAGTGAGTAATATGAATAGGATTGCAAAAAGCATAGTGCTTCAATATTATAGCCATATAGCAAACTAATAATAAAGAATTTGTTTTAAGTCGAACAAGGACTTTTTCAACCTCCAAACTAAATTGGGTTAGTGTTTTTTAAACCTGAAGGAAATTTCATGTACACCTCCTCAACCAAATCATCATGGAGAAATGAATTACATATATCTATTTGGTGAACATGCCACTTTTTAATTGATACCACTATCAAGAAGGTAGGAATGATAATGTAGTCATTAATGCTATCCAATTAATTATATTTTTCCAATTCAACTTCATTATTGCCTTGTGAATAGTCAAGGAAGTTAGGGTAAAAATAATGATGTCAACATGGTAGGTAGGATATGGGTAGTAGCTCCCACATACCCTACCCGTTGAATAAATATTTGCCTTATACTCGTCTCTATATTCGTGCAAGTATTTGTTATGTGGTACTTGCATATTTTTTTAATATCTACGGATATCAATGGGTATCTGCGTGTATTTAGAAAAAAATAAAATATTTAACAACATATTTTAACCATAATTTCAAATAAAATACAATACATAATATTCATAAATTAAAAAAAAAATCCAAACAACTCATTTAGATAGTATTGAATGACAATTTACAAAGAAATTGAGATTTTTTAAAACCAAATGATAAGAAATGACTCAGTTAAAATCAATGTGTTAATATTTTAATCATATTTTTTATTTTTAATTTAAATTAGAGTATAGCAAGTACGAACATCCACGGGTACGGATACTATAATACTCGTACACAATTTGTTAACATACACATATAAAAAAATACACATACCCATTACCTGCCGTATCAATTTCTTACCCGTTATGGATTTTATCCATGAATACCCGTGAATACAAACTTTTTAACATCCTTAAATAACACTAATCTAAATTGTCTCTCAGCAAACACATAATTGATTTAAACTAAAATATGTTTTATAAGTCTACACTTAAGGCTTAAGAGTATAAAATAAATGGTGCAAATAAAAATAAATAAATTAAACAATATGTTAGAATGCTAAGCACAAATTAAATATAAATAAATAAATAAAACTAAATAATAAACTAGCTAACAAAATTCCTTAAGGAAATCTCAAATCTAATTTATTTATTTCAAACTTGAATATGAGTGTTAAACATGTATTAAATATAGGTAATTGTTTTGAATAAATATTTAATGTAAGTGATTAGTAATTATATTACAAAATTGTTATATATGGTACTTATGACCTGTTATAATTAATTACCTAAATATTCCTCATGTAGTTTTCTTTTATAAATAGATAAAAAATCAATACACATCTCTTAAACTCTTTTTCCTAAGTAGTATGAAAAGTAATATTCAAAAATCATTTAATTACCATAATAAAATTAAATATCCAAGAAAATCTTAAAGAATGAATAATTGTAGAAGTGTAATGAAAAACATTAAGACATAACTTATATAATAAAAAAAAATCAAATAAATACTTTTGTTAGAACATCTTTTTGTTGCGTTCACAAAATTAAGTCTTAAAGGTTAATATTTTAGTTTTACACTACCTTTCTAATAAAATATCTTGACATAATATAAATTTAAAAGTTTGTATGAATAAAAATTATTTTTTCTATCTTAAGCCACTATCCTGACATAATATATATAAAAAAGAGACTTTTATATTAAAACAAAAATTAAAAAAGTAAACTTAAAAGTAATATGATACAATGAAATCCATCATCTCAGAGAATTATCCCTACAATGAAAATGCTCTTATCCACCTTCACCGCTTTGTTGACATTTTGTGAGTACTTCTTTGCTTCATTACCATTTAATGGCAGGTGCCTAGTTTTCACTATTTTGCAAAGAATGCAAGAGTTTTAGGCTTAGGAATTGAGTTCTCCTTAGAATTCAAATCACAACAGTGAAGGTTTAAACAAAATTGGCCAGAACATTATATTTTTACTCACTTAGCTGCTGAAATGATAACCGCTATAAAATAATATAAGGGAGCATTAAATAAATATAACTTCAATACCTTTTTCGTCTATATTTTTGTAGTGTTTATTGTGAATAGTCTTTATTTTGACAGAATATTTAAAATGATCATCATTTTCGCAATTCGTGTTCTATTTGTGACACCGTTTAAATCAATAACGGAACATACATGTGACACTGTTTGTATTACGTGTTTAAGATGTGTTACGTGTACTATATAGTATTTCGTTATTGATTTAAACGACGTCACAGAAAAAGACCAAATAAAATACAAATTACGAAAATGAAAACCATTTTAAACCTTCAGTATAAATGATAACCATTTTAAATATTCTGTCAAAATATGGACAATTCGCCACAAACAGATGCAAATGAGGAAAAAAAAATTATTTGTCAATAAATATATACTACACTGCACAGCAGTCACATTGCAATTAAAAAACAGAATTTAGAGCTTATGGATTCAGGCTGAAACTGTGATATTCATGGCTGAGATCATAAGTAGAATCAATGCATTATAACTTGTATAACCCATGATCATTAGCAGAAAAAAATTCTAAACTTGATATCCAAAACAAATAGAAAAATGACGAGGAGAGAGATGTAATAAAAGTTAGTACACAAAATTGAATATTAATGTTTGGGTAAAAGTAAATGTTCAAGGACTGAAAATTGAGTAAATGGTGGGACTCACTTATCAGATACAGACAACCGCAGCCACCCTTCATACAGCATGAAAGTAAATTCAAACTTAAAATTATGTTTCATCCCCCCTATGAAACAAGTTAAAATTATAAAAAAAAAAATGAAAAAAGGAAATCCTATTTCATTTTAACAACCAATCCTATTCCATATTCCAACTCTATTGCCTATTAAAATATACTACTTTAGTTTTGAAAATTTTACCTCAAACCCATTCCATATACATATAAACACATGCATTATTGCAACAGAAGTTGACTACCAAAATTCCACCCAAACTGAAGAATCCACAGCAAAAGATACCAATTGCATTCGTAGTCACACAAATATATGCAAACTTCAATAGGACATTGGCTTCCAATCTTTGAAATTCTAACCTAAAGGAAAACCCACAGAAAGAAAACCAAGCAAGAAAGATGGTTTGTGTCAAGTACTTAAACAATTGGGAGATTAAAGCGATTGCAAAGCTGGAGTAATGCAGCTTGATTTGCCGGATCTACCAATTCATTGATGACCTTCAGGTATCTTCCAGGAGAAAGGGTCGAAAGCCGAGACAACGAAGCAACAAAAAATTCTCTGGGATTACTTATATCTTTTAGTGGATCTTCTTCTTTCCTCCCAGCATTGTAGAGACGAAAAAATGCAGCAGTGTAACCAACATTTTCTGTAATATCTGACTCATCAGGTTCCTCGTCAACCCTTTCCTGTTCTGGCCGTGAAAGAAGAGTGACAATGCTGTTGACCATCTTACCCCAGGATTCAGCAGCAGAAGGATCCAAAAGAATTGGAGATTCACAGATGAGTCTGGTTGAGGCAACAGCAGCCAACTTAAGCTCGATAGCTCCCGTAATCATCTTAAGATTAGGTATCCAGAACTGAGTCAAAATCACATTAAAAATATCTGGCTGCACACCGTTCATAGTATCGACAAGGTTTGAAGGCCCGTGTTTAACAAGAAAAAGTGAAGTAAAAATCAGAAGAGATTTTATAAGTTTTACTGTTCGTCTTCTTTGGAGCTCCCTGAAAAGAGCAGCCCAGATATGGGAAATATAAGGTTTAATAATATCGTACTCAAGACTTTCAATCACGGTGTTGAGTACATAAAATCCTTGATCGGATGTGTTAGAAGATTGTACAAGTGTGTCAAAAATGCCAAGCACCTTAGTTAGTCTATCCCCTTGGTTGATCTCATTTGGCGCCTTTTGAAGGAAGGCCTGGAGTAGACGCACAAGTGCAAGAACATTTGGGGATCTTTTCCAAGAATCAGGCGACAAAAGAATCTCAAATATCTGCATGTAAATTGGCGGAATGGGTGATCTGTTTAGCTCAACAAGCTGAGCCAGCAACTGAAACGTGTACGGAAAAAACTCGGTTACATCCGTGGTCAAAATTATTTCCAGCTTAGGGAAAAGGCTTGCCTCGAAAATAGATACAGACAAGCCATTCTCACAGCCTCGCTTCACAAGAATAGCAAGAGACTCAAAAATATAATGATTGAAAACAGGATTTTTAGGATTTCTGCAAACTTCGCCAAGAATAAAGGTCAACCCCTCAATGCAAACTCGAGAAACATCAGCAGAAAGATCAGCAACCCCGAGCACCCTCATAATGCATTTCATCACATATTGATTCTCCTCAGACTCTTGGTGCTTTAAGGCACTGAAAAGATTGTTCATCAGTACCGGGAAGATAGGATTGATGTCTGCTGAAGTATAGCGCGGTTCACCCATCTCATCCTTTACCCTCAAGAGTTTCTCAATACAACTTGCAGCGTAAGAATGTACAACATTTGATTCCGAAGCAAGGAACCGAACCAAATCCGGGAAAAACCTCAATGCCACGGACTTGGATATTTGATTACGGAACACACTAAAAAACTTTAGTGCACCTGCCTTAAGCATGGGATACCCATTCACATCGGGACTCTGCAGCTCAGGGACAATTACGGATTCAAAAAAGCTCTGAACGTCAACAAGATCAGTGGAGAGGTAACTGGTTCCAGCCTTCCTGGTAGCGAGAGAAACAACCAAGTACAAAGCACAGTCCTTGTCCTTCCAATTATTCACAGGGTTGGCAGCAAATGAACTCAACAAACTCTGTATCTGCGAAGAGACAATGTTCCTTACAACATCCCCATAACGCGTGGCAATTCCCTTGAGAAGCTCACAGGCAATCCTCCTCCTAGTATCAAGATCACTACCTTCCATATCCCTTCTTATAAACTCTATATAATTCATCTCAAAAAGCTCCTCATCGTCTTCCCTCAACTTCACATTGGGAATGACAATGCCCTGACAGATTTGGGGAACAACGCCATCACTGGCAAACAAGGTATGGTAAACGCTAGTACTGACCGTGGTCAAAAACTTGATAGCGGTAATGGCGAGCTGATCCCGGTTAGAAGACTGAGACACATTCCCCAGCAAGGTCCACACAGCAAGAGCGAAATCATTCAAATAACCCTGAAATTCCTCCTCATTCTTTTCCATATACAGATTAATATTCTCACAGACCTTGGCCCTAAGCTTATCGACAATAGCAAGACTATCGCCACCACTTCGCTCGAGAGCAGGATATGTGGTGGTGAGGTATTTTCGAAACTCACCCATCCACTCCTTCATGTGATCCTCGAAGAACTCAGGTAGCTCCTGAAAATTCAAGGAGTAAAAAATGCTACAGCACAGACTCTGCGACTCGAAGAGCGGGCGCAGGTTCGCGCCAGAATTGACACTGGCGTCGATCAATGACGCCGTTTTTAGGAAAACCTCAAGCAAAGGCGCAGCAAAATGATCGAGGCAATACTTCAAATCGAGGAGAAGATCATTGGTTTTAAACGCGAAACGGAATTTGTTAAAAATGGAATCAGCGGTACCGAGAATGCCGTTAACGGAGGCATAATCGGACGCCTGTGACGCGTTTTTCAGATTGGAAACGAGTTCGGGAAGTAGCGCCGGCCATGCCTTGGGGAAATCGTGCTCACCAATAACCGCGAGGGCTTCGCTGAGCTGACTCTGAATCCTACGAGTAGCGGAAAGCATGAGTGGAACGATCAGAGACTTTATCTGCTCCTTCTCTGGTGGTAGTATGGGAGAGTCGGAGGACCACCACGTGCGGAGATGGTTCTTGAAGTTCACGGCGGCGGCTTGCCTGATCTGCTCGTCCACGGAGGTCTCCGCGACCAGGCGGAGGACCACGAGGCCATAGTTGGGGCGATCGGAGGCGTCGACGAGGGAGGATTCGGCGCGGCGGCGGGGCTCGGGCGCCGGTGACAGCGTGTGGAGAAAGCATTCCGATAGGAATTGCAGAGTCTGAGGGTTCCACTCCATCGCCAGAAAACTTTGTGAGAGATTTTGGGGAGGGAATGTGAGTTTTTCAAGTTTTTTCAGTTTTCATATGCTGTACTACTTAAAGTTCAAAACCTAACGTTACCAAAAGTTTAATGTTTAGGCCCAATCTCTACACTTACTCTGAAGATATAGCCCAATATTGGAATAGTTATTTTAACTGGAAAATATATAATTTTTGTTTCTAATGACAAAATTTCATTTCATAAAAAGTACGTATTTATCAAGGAATTCTCTTCCTACATCTCCAATATTTCTTCATACACCCCCAAAGTTTTGTGTCACATTCCCAATTTTTCACTTCCGGAAATTATGACAAGCTTACGTACGTTGACTTCTGAAAATTTACCAAATTGGAAGTTCACTTTCAAAAATTAGATTACCAATTTCCCCCACTTTTGGAAAACTCTTCAAATCTGGGATTCATGATAAACTTACAGAAGTCGACTTTTGGTACGTGTTTCTATTCTACAAAAGTAGACTTCTGATGGTCATTGTCGATTCGTTTTCCTTTATCAGAAGTCATTGTCATTTTGCTTGACCATAAGTTGATTGCTTAAGTGGAAGTTGATTGCTTCATCAGAAGTTGACTTCCGATTGCCATTTTCGAGTTTGCATTTCAGATTCGTGACTTTCACTTTTGGTTAAAGGTTTCACAATATCAAAACAGAACACTTCTACTCTATCCTATTCGTAAATTATTCAAAATAATTAACATAAATGATACGGAAAGGAAAGTGTGGGAGAATGTGGAAGATAAGAGAAAGAGAAAACGTGAGCTTCTTCGGGGTGAGAGGAGAGTTATGCTGTTGCACTTTTAGGGTTAGGAGAATTTGGATTATCTGTTGGGTTTTGTTCTTTTGTTTCTCTATTGTGTTTCCATAATACACTGATTACCACTAATTTTGATGTTTTAAAATATATTGAAAAGGTATTTAAAATGTTAACACAATGTATTTGTATATTTTTAATGTTCATCAGAGAACAACAACAAAAAAGTCAATAAAAAATCTGGACTCGCGTTAAAGTGAAGTGTGAGTAAATGAGTTAGTTTTCGTTAAATAGAAAAGAGAGAAGAGTTTAATATTTTTTTTTTATATTTACTGCTAGTGAAGGATACTTTTGAAAATTGAAATCGTTTAGTGGTGCAAAAGAAATATTGGGGTGCAATAAGAAACCCTAATTTATCATATACAAGATGTGAACAAAAATGCCCAAAATAAAAGTGATAAAGTAAAACCGGCCAATCCTAAAAATATCGAGGCTTCTCCCTGCATCTCAAAATACTGTTTTGTACCTCCAATTTTTTTTTTTTTCTATTTTATCCCTCGATTAAAATAACAACTTTTTTCTCTTTCTAACCGACTCACTCCAAGTTTTTTTTTTTTTTTCAACGGATGTTGTCGACATCTAGTACTTTTTTTATTCTACAGAAATTCATATTCTATATTTTTTATTTAATTTTTTTCTCCAATATATTGGAACAGTATTTTATTTTTGTTCTATGGAGTTACTGGATATCGACATCATATACATATAAAAAAAAACTTTTTATGGTTTTATTTTATTTACTTTTTTAACCGTTAATTTTCTTAAAATTTATTTTTATTTTAACTTTTTAATTTATTTAATATATATAATTAATTTAGTTTTATAAAATATATAAAAAGTAAATAATATTTTGAAATAAATTAAATCAAAAAATAATTTTTTTAACAAAAAGATATATATATATATATATATTTTTTTTTTCATTTATATTTTATTCTTTAATTTACATTTAATTTTAAATTTTCATTGTTAATTTCTTTAAACTTATTTATATTTTAATAAATTAATATATATTACTTTAAAATTATAAAAAAATATTTTTTTAAAAATGTTAATCGGATTTCCACAACGGTTAACATATAAAAATTTATGTTATTTTTTTAATTTATGCTAATTTAAATATTCAATAATTTTTATTAAATAAAAAATCAAACAAATATAACATATTTTATTTCATATTAATTAATAAAAATATTAAAAAGTTATTATATTAATATTTATTAATTTTAAAGTTAAAAAAAATATAATAAGAAAATTTATTCGGATTTCCACAGAAGGTTAACATAGGTAAAATTATATAAAATTGTGTTATTTTTTTAATTTATATAAATTTAAATATTTAATTTTTTTAAAATAATAAATTAAAAAAATAAAATATATTTTTTATATTAATTTATATAAATATTTTATAAATGTTATATTAATATTTATTATTTTTAATTTAAAAGAAACATTTTTCAAAAGAAATTGTTAACCGGATGGTTAATATTTGTTAAATTATTTTAATTTAATCTATTTTAAAATTGTATATATTTTTAATATATTGTTATTAAAAAGTTATATTAAACAATTAAAAAATTAAATTATAATTAATTTTTTTTTTAAAAATAAGAGTAAGAAAATAAAATAAAAATAATTGTATTAAAAAATAAAATAACAAAAAAAGAAAAAAAATATTTATATTTAAATGATGTTGACATTTTAT
>Ga0214544_1005237_pt1 | contig 25310 bp, 12 predicted proteins | sample CNSS3metaG_FD_160074 | JGI IMG/M metagenome (GOLD analysis project Ga0214544, IMG submission 160074) | Root nodule microbial communities from cowpea collected in UCLA plant growth center, Los Angeles, California, USA - CNSS3 | ecosystem: Host-associated > Plants > Roots > Nodule | place: USA... | reverse complement strand
CATGTGTGATATATAAAAAATATATATATATATATATATATATATATATATATATATATATTAGGTATGTATTAATGCAAATTTAGTTAATTATTTTCTTCAATTGTAATAATTATGACAAGTTGTAGTAACATCAGTAAGTCATAAAAGTAACATCAATACAATCACAATTAAATTCTGTAATGAAATTCTCGAATATCCAAGAAATTATCTCATTTTAGATTGCCGCGCTTTTGAAAATATTTCCTCATGCCAGAAAAAATATCTCTATTAAGTTATCTTTCTATGAAAAAGGTTGAGTTACCACTTAAAATACCAGCCAAATAATATGAACTGTTATCTGTAAAAAAAATTATCAGCTTCGTGTTACGAATGATAGAAAGATTGAACGGAGCTTTGAGGAAAAGGGCTGAATAGAGTTCTCCAGTGCACTACTACAACATCATCGGTGCACTACTACAAGATCATAAAATAAGAGGTTAACCTGAATACTTTTTTGAAATATACATGTTTCCATTCAAGATATTTTCTTTCATGTATAAAACATTTGAACTTTTCAAAATTTTTGGATAATGTATCGAAAATTCATTCGGAATTTATGCTATCATTGTTTTTGCCTTTAAGCCAACAAAACTTTTTACTCATAATTATGAAAAAAATTGGAGAATATACTGGCAAAGTATATGAAAAGTTTTGTTTTGATCTTTAGTTTAGTATTTTCGATTCTATCTTTTTCAATATTTGGGAATGCAGTTTAATAGAGAATTTACAATAAGCTTCATATTTGACATGTTGAGATTATTGTAGGAGTTATTTAGAGATTCATTCGACGTAGTAAAGCTTTGATGACATACTCACATATTATATGTTTATCATTTCAGTTTGTATCCACCCTCTTATGTACATATGGAAGAAGAAAGTAGAAAAAGCAATGAAAAATTTGTAACAGCAAGATTGAAACGAAAAAATATCATTGCTCAGAAAAGAACAAGAGTTAGAAACATCGTACCTGAGGATGAAGAAGTTCACCCTGTAGATAAAAGAAGACAGTACACACCACTGTTAGATGTTACATTTCGCGTGTTAAATTAGTACATGGGAGAAACTAACTCAATGGATCCATGTCATACTAAAAATACATGTCAGTCAGCAAATGCAATCCAATGTTCAACAATTTTCCAAAACCTTTCACATAGGCAAAATCTGATGGATAAGTTTGAAGCAGTTCATCAATCATATACCAAACCGCCTCAAGAATATTATAATACATCACATACCAATCCATAAGGTTTATTCAATTTCTTACTTAATTACAACAATAAATTGATGTCATCTCTTTATAGCTAACCAATTTTGAATATGTTTATGTTTTTTATATGAAGATGTACCACAACATTCAAAATTCATGCCTGATAATGATGAACTACTTGGAGATGAAGATCTACAAACAGGACTGGATTCGTATGTAAGACAAGATGGCATCCTTATTTTTCCCAAATTACATTTATATAACTTCATTTACTTTACTGATTACACTTTTACCTTTATAAGGGTTATGAAGATATAGGTGATCCTCTGTACCAGTGTCAGCATTGTAAAGCGAAGATGTGGTATCCTGAAAGAATAAGAAAAAATATAAATACAAATAATCCAAGGTTTCAACTTTGTTGTGGGGATGGAAAAGTTGAATTACCACTGCTAAAAGAAGCTCCACCTATACTACATGAGCTTCTGATTGATATGACTTCAACACAGAGCAAAAGATACCAGCAAAATATTAGAACATACAACATGATATTCGCATTTACTTCTCCTGGAGCAAAGATAGATAGGTCAATAAACAATGGTCAGGGGCCACCAAATCTTAGAATACAAGGACAATCATGTCATAGAATTGGAAGCCTTCTACCACCAATTGGTGCAGTACCTAAATTTGCACAACTTTATATTTATGACACTGACAATGAAATACATAACAGAATTCAATCTTCCAGGTCAGATTTAGTTTTAGCACATATGTTGAAATATACATAACTATCATTCATTATTATAATTACACAATTTATAGTTACTCATCTATACTTTTTTTACGATTGTAGGAATCAGAACAATGTTGATGTTGAAATTGTCACAAAACTAACAGAGATGTTGGATACACACAATGTACATGCTAAATCTTTTAGAATGGCAAGAGATAGATACAAACACAAACCTTTTGATGATCTTAAGCTGAGATTGATTGCAGATAGGACTAAAGATGGACGTATTTATAATATCCCTACAGTAGCAGAGGTAGCAGCACTAATTGTAGGTGATGTTGACTCCGCTTCTCCAAGAGATATTATTATGGAAAATAGAAGTGGTAAATTGCAAAGAATAAATGAATTGCATACAAGTTACTTAGGATTTCAATATCCATTACTATTTCCTTATGGTGAGGATGGATATAGGGAAGATGTGATTCATCGGGAAACATTACCTTCAAGAGCTAGCAAAAGGAATCGACTAACAATAAGAGAATGGTTTTGTTTTCGTATCCAAACAAGACAAATAGAAGCCAGTACTCTATTGAGATCTAGAAGGTTGTTTCAACAATTTGTGGTAGACGGTTATACCATGATAGAGTCAGAACGACTATCTTTTATAAGGAACAATCAATCAAAGTTAAGAGTTGACAAATACAACAATCTCTTTGACCGAAGTTCGAATTCAGAAAAGGAAGGGGCAAGCAAAGGAAAAAGAATAGTGTTGCCTTCAAGTTTTGTTGGTGGTAGACGATTTATGGATCAATTGTACTTTGATGGAATGGCCATTTGCAGTTATCTAGGTTTTCTGGATTTGTTTGTTACCTTTACATGTAATCCTAAATGGCCAGAAATAACAAGATTATTGAGTGATTTAAGTCTCGCAGCATCAGATAGACCAAATATAGTTTCAAGAATTTTTAGGATTAAATTTGAACAACTATTGGAGGACTTAACCAAAAAAGATTTGTTAGGGAGGGCAGTTGGATGTAGGTATCATGATTGTGTGTTCATAGAATTGTTGTTACAATTTATAATTGACTATGATAACAATAAATATTATTTTTTTTCTTTTGCAGATATGTACACTATTGAGTTCCAAAAGCGCGGACTACCTCATGCACATTTATTACTTTTCCTACATCCAACAAGCAAATATCCTACTGCGACTGATATAGACAAAGTTATCTCAGCTGAGATACCATGTCCTGTAATGAACACATTGTTGTACAATTGTGTCAAGGATCACATGATTCATGGACCATGTGGAATAGCCAAAAAATCATCTCCATGCATGAAGAACGGAGTATGCTCACGATTCTATCCAAAAAAATTTCAACCCATGACTGTTATAGATGAAGATGGGTTTGCACATTACAAAAGAAGGGACAATGGTGTTAGTGTTACTAAGAATGATATTTCATTGGATAATCGTTATGTCGTTCCTTACAATCCGAAGTTATTATTAAAGTATCAAGCACATATCAATGTTGAATGGTGAAACAGAAGTACTTCAATAAAGTACTTATTTAAATACATCAACAAAGGATATGACAGGATAACAGCGGCTATAGTTCCTAATCATCATGATATGTCTCAAACAGTTGAAGATAGAGATGAAGTCAAACAATATCTTGACTGCAGATATATCTCCCCATGTGAAGCATGTTGGAGAATATTTTCATTTCCGATTCATGGAAGAAACCCAGCTGTAGAAAGGTTATTTTTCCATCTACTTGGAGAGCAGTCCATATATTTCAAAGATGATGATGATATTGAAGAAATAGTGGGTCAACCAAGTATTACAGAATCAATGTTCACAAGTTGGATGGAATGTAACAAGACATTTCCAGAGGCTAAAAAATTAACATATGCTCAGTTTGTTTCTAAATTTGTTTATGTAAAGAAAGATAGACGTTGGAAACCGAGGAAGCAAGGAAACACAATTGGGAGATTGATATGGGTACCACCAAGTACAGGAGAGCTTTTTTATTTGAGGAGGATGTTAACAGTTGTAAAAGGCCCTTGCTGCTACGCAGACATAAGAACGATCGACAATGTAATATACCCAACATTCAAGGAAGCCTGCTTTGCATCAGGATTTTTAGCAGATGACTTAGAATACATACAAGCTATTAAGGAGGCCAAGGATTGGGGTTCTGGACATTTCTTAAGAAAGTTGTTTATGACAATTCTTTTATCTAATAGTGTTAATAAACCAGAAGATGTGTGGAACAAAACCTGGGAATATCTTGCTGATGGAATTCTATACAATGAAAGGAAAATGGCTGGAAAATCAGGTACAATATATTCATATAGCATATAAGTCATCTTATAAAGTATTGCATGACTATTGAAATACATTCTTTTTTTTCAGAATTGAATTTAAGCAGTGACCAGTTACAAAATTTAACCTTGGTGGAAATAGAGAAATTATTGCAAACAAATAAAAAGAGCTTAAAGGACTACCCATGTATGCCGTACCCAAATAACTTTGTTCAAACTCTGTCAGGAAACAGATTGATATATGCAGAACTTGATTATAATGTAATTGAGCAACAACAATTGTTTCAATCAAACTACAAATGTTTGACAGGTAATTTCTTCTATATCTTAAAAATGTCAAATTTCGTCTTTAAGGTCAGAATATTAAATTCATCTTAGCTCATATACTATATTTTTATTTTCCTAGATGAACAAAGAAAAATATTTGATACAATAATGTTGGCTGTCAAGAATAATAAAGGCAGAATGTTCTTTCTGTATGGATACGGAGGAACGGGAAAAACTTTCATGTGGAAAACATTATCAGCTGCCTTACGTGCTGAACGCAAGATAGTTTTAGCTGTGGCATCAAGTGGAATAGCTTCATTGTTGCTTCCTGGAGGAAGAACAGCACATTCAAAATTTAAAATTCCAATCCCTACACTAGAGAACTCAGTTTGTAATGTTTTACAAGGATTAGATCTCTCACAATTGTTAAAGAAAGCTGATTTGATAATTTGGGATGAAGCACCAATGGCGCACAAATATTGTTTTGAAGCATTGGACAAAACTATGTGCGACATAATGAGGACAGAAAATAAATCTAACACGATCTTTGGTGGCAAAGTAATTGTTTTTGGAGGAGACTTCAGGCAGATTCTCCCAGTGATTCCAAGAGGGAGCATATCTGATATTGTTCATGCGACAATTAATTCTTCTTACCTATGGGATCATTGTCAGATATTAACTTTGACAAAAAACATGCGTTTAGCACAAGGGGAATCATAAAATCTGAATGATACTACAATTAAAGAGTTTTCAGATTGGATAATAAAACTAGGAGATGGCAATTTATCTGAACCAAATGATGGTGTAGTAGAGATACACATACCATCAAAATTCTTGATATTAGAGTTCAGTGACCCTATTGAAGCTATAGTGAAGAGCACATACCCATTGCTAGCACAAAACTACTCAAATGATAAGTTTCTACAATCTAGAGCTATCTTAGCCAGTAGAATTGAGACTGTTAATGAAATTAATGATTATGTTTTGTCTTTGATTCCAGGTATGATATGTACATTAATTAAGTATTGCATATACTTTATATAAATATATCAACACTTTTATTATATGACGTAAATTGTATAAACCTTTATAGGTGAAGAAAAGGAATATGTTAGCTTTGACAGCATTGACAACTCAGACCAAACAGAATTTGATGCATATGAGCATATTACACCAGAATTTCTGAACTCATTGAATACATCAGGTTTGCCAAACCATAGTATCAAATTGAAGATTGGGGCACCCATCATGCTTTTGAGGAATTTGGATCAATCTGAAGGTTTGTGTAATGGAAGCACATTGGTTGTAACCAGACTAGCAAATCATGTTATTGGAGCAAAAATTATCACAGGAAGTAAATCAGGTAATGAAGTATATATTCCTCGAATGTCTATGTCACCATCACAATCACCATGGCCTTTCAAGCTTATTAGAAGACAATTTCCAGTAATATTATCCTATGCCATGACAATAAACAAATCACAAGGTCAATCTCTAGCATCAGTAGGACTGTACCTACCGTCACCAGTTTTCAGCCACGGTCAACTATATGTGGCTGTGTCTAGAGTTCAAAGCAAATCTGGGTTGAAAATACTAATTCACGACAAAGAGAAAAGACCTCTCAATTTTACAACTAATGTAGTTTTTAAAGAGGTTTTTCAGAATTTGTAGTAACTAAGGTCTTAACTACTTATAAACTGTAATATGTCATTTGAAACCTTATTTGGTTAATGTTATTAATATTTTGTACTTGCTACATATTCGTAAATCACCAATTACATCATCAGTTTTACATTTCCACACATCCTCATCTGCAATATTTTCTCTCAGTATGACTAATATATATATATATATATATATATATATATATATATATATATATATATATATATATATATTTCTTTTGTTTCAGAATGCAATTGCCACCGAAAATCCATCTTAGCTTCATCTCAAACCAACAACACATTAAATCTTTTTGTACACACTTAGGATAACTTCAAACACTAATCATTACTTTTTTAAATCTATTAAATATAAATCTTCGATTAAAATTAATGAAATTTATAATGTCTTACATATCATAACTATTTATCTTAACCAGTACATAACTATCTTTGCTCAGAATAATTATAATTAATATGTAATACAACAATTTTGCTAATATCATTTAGAAAATGGTTATAAACATCTGCAGATCTACTCAACAATAAAAAAAAACAAAAAACAGAATGAGCAATTATTAGATTTATTGAAAAACAGCAAAAACAGCAATTGTGAGTTGTGAAACAAACTAAACATATCAATTATTGAAGTAAATATGAAAATTACCTGCCACAACTCTTCTTCACAGAGTATGCCAAATTGTGTCATGGAATCCACATGTTTTCACAAACAGCGGCTAACCTAACGAATGTATAGAAACCAAGAAACATTTAAGTTAAACCATTAATGTGCACCCTACTATCCAACACAACCGTATAGACTTTTATAAGTTCACCCCTCCAATTTTTATGCACTACCCTTTAATATGAATATTATGTTTTAAACGAATTCATTTTGATTACAATGTATTTGGTTTGTATAACTACTATATCCAAAATATAAAACTGGATAATCTAACTATTATTATTTCTTTAAAGAGTACAAACAATCACAACAAAACTTAGAATCTTTTAATATCAATTATATATAAAAGATTATTATTTCGGTAAGTTTCATTTAGTATTCAATCTAAATCCCAAAACATTATAATACTCGATAGTCTAAGACAAATTATACGTAATTTTATTTATAGTAACTCCATTTCTAAGAGAATTCAAGATGTAATTATGAAATAAAAAACCTGCTCAATTCATATAATTATGTATCAACGAAATTTTAAATAACTAACGGATTCATAAATTAATTTTGTACATATTTACTATTTTTTAACTACTGTTTTTTACATAATTACTATTATTTTAACAATTATGATACAATTTTTTTAAACCAAATCATTATTCTAATAACAAACTTTTAGTAATAAAAATATAATATGGTAATTAAAAAAAAGACCGACCCGTGCGTACGCACGGGTCTCAAACTAGTTTTAATTTTTAAATTAATGTTTCAGTCCTTATAATTTAAAAGTAAAACATTCCGGTCAATCTGTGCAACATCGTTATGGAACTAAAATATTTTTAAAAAATTTGCAGTTAGATTGATTTTCAATCTAAGAAACCATGAACAAACTAAGTCCAAAAAATTTAAACCTTTAAAATTGTATTCACCAGTAAATTAATACAATTGAAATAAGTTAAAAGAAAATACACCTGTACATAATACTTTATTGATAAGTTTAGTTAAGATGAATTTTATTTTCCATGTTATATTCTAATCCCTATCATTAATTTTGTATTTAGATTGCAGTGGGGTGTGCCAAATAAATGTTGCTAACCAACCCAATTCGTATTTTAAATAAAACATTTTTGCTTTTTGTCGACTTATATATATCACGTAATAAATTTGTTTTAGTTCAATGTAAATAATTTACAATTTTTTAACTTTATCTGATAGACTAACAGACCACCAAACCAAATCATTTTGCACGCTCTTAAAAAAATTAAAAATAAAACATTCCTTTTTAAAATTTAAGTCATATTGATAAAGTTATTATATAAATTATAATACAAAAGTGTTTTTTAATCAAATAGTTTTCTAAAAACTTATAATTAACATTGAAGTCATCATCCTATTAGCCTCCAACTCGACTCAAGCTTATTTAGACAACTCCAATTAAGAGTTAACCAAAATTATTCATTTCATGGCCGCAACAGGTAAGTTATTCACTATATGTTTTATACCAATATCTCATGTGGCTTGAAAATCAGGTAGTATAAAAACAGAAGATAAAGCTTATAAAAAGATCAAACAGCTTTTACACATTGTGGATGATTTTTAAACATTCTGAAAAATCATCTAAAGGATATTATTTGATAATAAGGGGAAAAAAATAGGCATTATTATTGGAGAACAACCGAAGTTCCTTGTGATTTGAGTGAAACTTTTCTCTTGTAATTTGCTCATCATATGTTCGAAAATACTCCTCAGTCACTAGAAGGGAAAAATTAAATAAGAAATGAAAAACCAGCATTCATAATAGAATTGAAACACTTGATTTGAACCAATCCTGATCAGATTCATGGAGATGAGCAAAACAAGGGCTCAGAAAAAATATTCAAAAATAAGAACACAAGCAATCTGTGGTAGCAGGAAATGAAGTTGTTGCTATGTGATTACCTTCTCTATGCTCTCTTATGTTTCTAATGAATCAAGCAGCCTCAAGATGAAAAGTAGAAAATGTGACAGACTGAGAATTACATGAACAGGTTCGGCTTGGATGCCTTGTACGTTGTTTTGAGCTTCCTAGTTGGGGGCCTAACCTTCTTGAACACCAAAGGGAACTTGATTTTGGAGTTGAGGAATTGCTTGGTGCTCTCCCTTTTGCAAAGTTTGGCTGGAATGGTGGCAGTCTTAATAATCTGGATGCATGGACTCCTCACTCTATGACGAGATGCCATTTCGTTGTACATTTGTTCAACAGCACCGTTCAGAGTAGTATCTCGGTATTCCTTGTACATGTTGTGATAACCGGTTCGGCTCTGATATCGCAGCCAAATTCCATAGTTCTTGATCTTGGTAGGATTTTTCTCAAAAATCTGCAATTGGCATAAGGAAAAATATACATCGCTGTCTGCTTTTGGAGCCTAGAATACAAAAGCTAAAAACAGGAAAACAAATCATCTACAAGTACTCTTTTGCATAGCAAAGTTAAGGTAAATCCTACAGTACATGTTACATGAAGCACACAATACTGTGATCAACCTGTGTCCAAACTTCAATATTTTTTCCCTACCAAGATTTCCTAGTATCTGACCATATCCTCTATATGTATATCAAACAACTGAGGCAGGGGGACTATGAAAAAAAAAAGTCAGTTACAATCTTGATTTAACAAATATTTCACAAGTTTCAGGCTTAAAAACATCCTCTCTTCACACAGGTTTTACAATTTTTATAATTTCACACGATTTTCCAACCACTACAGAGACTGGTATCTAAAATTAAATATCGGTAAAGAAACATAAGGACTTAAAAGATGCCTAGTAACTTAATAACAAAGTAAACAGATCCCCAAGAACTCTAAGAACTTCCAATTCATTAGAGTTCTTCATTGAATGAGAGAGAAGAGTCGTGCAATGCGTTCAACATAAGAAGATAGTCAAGCAAAAATTACTTTGCCTAAGCCAAAGTAATTTTACCAGTCTTACAACGTATAGTCTTTGTATCATCCTAATTTGTCCTTGGGATGACAGGTTTCCAAGCTGAAGTTATATGCACCAAGTGATTTTTTTATAGAGAAAAAATTAACAAAAGCACTGAAAGAAGGTACAAGCTTCAAGTAGAAATAAAGCTTGTTTGCAACCTGCTGCCATAACCAGTGTTATGTGATAAGGAATATATTGGGTCAATTCAGAATTACCTCATTGATGGCTAGCATTTGCCCGTTGCTTTTCTTGACCTTCTTTAGCTTTCTCAAGAAATACCTGCAAAAATTAAAAGGAAAAAAGAGATATGGTCACTGGTCATGCCTTTCACAAACAGTTTCACAGTTTTTATGTATGCTGCATTGATTACTATCCAGAAAATGAAACAGCGATTACAAGCTACAACTGTGTGGGTGGAATTTGGAATAAAATTATTCTTTGATGTGAAGGGTGAGGAATTAAAAGGAATTAATTACAAGACCTATGAAGTCCACACCACAATAACATTCCATGTGAATTATGCCAATCAGAAAACTTCATTAAAAGCATCTATGCATATCTTTTCAACAAACCAAAATGCACTATCCGTGTCTATCAATGGTGCAACCCTTCCAGCCATAAACACAGATAAAGTCTAAGGTTGAAAATTCCCATGTTTTTTCAGCATTTTCACACAATTCCATCATCAAACAGATACAGAAGTTAAGGTTGTCACATACCAGAACTTAGATTTGGCACGGACCTCATTGGTGGCCCAGAGTTTCATTCTGTAGATCTTTGGATGCACATCAGTTTCAGTGGGAAGAGCTCTCCCCACAACTTGGTACTGGTGAAACTGATTCAATAAAACCCAAACAAAGAAAAACAAAATAAAGTGTCACCCATTATAAACTCTTCAAAGCACCAGAAAAACGAAATCAACTAGAAAACAAAAACTAATTCAAAATATAAATTCTTTTAGTAAAAAATCAGAAAAAGTCCCATTTTGCAAGGAATTGAAAGAATATATAGAACGGTTGCAAAGTTAGAAAATAGGAAAATGGTGGAAAATCCATGACAAGATTACCCTGAAGGTGACCATGGTTGCAACTGCTTAGTGTTGTCTCAGTTGCAGGTATTTTTTCTGTGCATAAACATAAACTGCAAAACCCTAAACCGAAGGGTGAGTTTAGCTGCGTTTTTGGTCAACGTTGTGAAAGGAAAACAAAAACCCAAGATGTGCATTTTGGGCTCCAATTCGTGAGTAATTTTGTACGGCCCTGTTTCTTCATGTTTTTTCTTCCTGCACCCCTTGAAGTTATTGAATACTTTTTACTAATTTCGGGGTGTGTTTTTACATATATCACAACGACTGAAATTAGAGTATATTTTAAAGGTGTGAGACATTGTTTATGGTGTTTGGTAGATTGATTACAATGATATAGAACAATATAATGCCAATTTTGTTATATTTGGTTATTTAAAAAATGTGAAAAATAATACATTTTGCTTTTGTTAAAAGAACACATATCATTGGATTTTTGGCCCAACTAGCATAAGTTGTTATCTTGACCTAAAATATGTAAGCCCCGTAATATTTGCTGATTAAAATCTCAAATAAATTATTCACTCCATTTGGAAGATAGAAATAAAATATTAAAATTATGTTGTTACTATTACTGTATGTTGGGAAAAAACTAAAAATACCATTTTTGGTAAAAAATTTATTTAAAGTAATTTGACATCACAAAAATAAGTAAAATAAGTAGTGAAACATTACTAGAATTTTTCATATTTTGTAATATTTTTTTTTTGCAAATTTGTTATAAAATTTTGTAAGAAAAGATTTCTTTATACTATTTTTCTTACGAATTTTAATTGGTAGTTAATTCTTTCGTGGATAATAATTTCCTACAAAATTATAAAATTTGTAAGTATTTCTTACAAAATTTTCTAAAAAAACATTTTGTAAAAAGTATTTTGCAAAAAAGTTATTAGTAAATTTTTTGAAAACCATTATTCATTACAAAATATGTAAATGTTTTCTAAGAAAAGAATTTCAAAAGAAAATTGACAGAAAATATATAATTTTTAATAGTGAAAAAAAACATAATATTATTATTTTTCAGAATTTTTTTTCTAATGTGTGAAATATTATATATATATATATATATATATATATATATATATATATATATATATAATGTGTGAGAATAACAAATATAGAATACTACACAAAGTTGTGTTGGTCATAACAATATTACCACGTACATTACCAAAGATTTAGAAGGTAATAAAAATAAATGGAAAATGTCAACTATATGCCTGGAATTTGACAATATGGTTATCTACGCCAATGATTTGTAAACACACGCTGATTATAAATTTCTTATTATTATTTCTATGTCTCTTTTTTCTATAATATTATGTATCACTTATTATATTTATATTTATGGTTCTTCAATCTCTTTCTCTCCTTAGTTGTTAAATAGAATTGGGGTTTCCACCAACCGTTTGTTGTATTATGTAATATGATGCAACCCTCATTTGGATTGTATAAGGTAACGGATAAAATAGAAGAATTTTGTATTGGAGGGTCATGATCAGGGAAATATATTATAAGGAATTTAAGTATGCTTTTTCTATAAAAGAATTTGAGAATAAACTATAAAACTTGGAATTTAAAAAGGTTTCGATGGTCACAACCTCTATATGGATACATTTGCATTCTACCTTGATACATCATAATATGCGTATGAAATTTATGTTCTTTTTTACTCTTTTTTTTAATGAAAAAAAAAATATGTATTAAATAACGTGCAAGTCTTTACAAAATATGCATACTGCATTAAAAAGTCAGACCAAACTTTTATAGATTGGAATAATACAACTAAAAAAACAAACATAAGAAAAAGAAGTGGCATCTATAAAGGAGATACGATAAGTAAGTGTTATATCAATATGCAAAAAAATATTATTGGATGTTCATAACTGTGTTGAAAATTTCATATCAATTATTAATAAAATTAATTTAAAGTATGTAAGTGGGATAATTTTTATCAAAGAAAATGCTTTCAGGGTAGAATTGGACTTAAAATTCACTTCTTAATATGGTATCAGGAGTTATCTTAACAAACTTTTGGACCTATCGTGTCATCCATTATTAAGTCGTTATTGAACCACCTACTGATATTTAATTATGTGCATTAGATGTACATGTCTTAGCGTGAGAGGATGTGTTGTAGATCCCACATTGAATAGAGACAAGATAAGACCCATTTACAATATATAAGTGAGACAATTATCCATATACAAGCTCGTCTTAGGGGAAGAAAGATAACATATTGTTATCAGTTTTGTTACCCATTGATGAGTTTTTCGAGGGGAGAATTCATTGGGAGAGACACCACACCAATGAGATATGAGTCCAATCGACATAACAAATTGACATCATTTCAACCCTAAAATATTAAGGCAATGGATTTATGGGTATTGTAACTCATATGTTGCTCAGTTTTCTCATTTCTATCAAATGTGGGACTTAGACTCACACTTGGATTTCCAACAATCTTCCCATCAAGGATGAGTCCCTTCTACATTGGTATATTTCCCCTCGACCGGAAGCATTCTCAACCATGAATACCCCTTACGTACCGTCGTTCATCTTGATAGGACACACTCACTTAAATCTTTTATTAGGAAAACTTTCGATACAAGGACTATATTGTACTTGTATGAGTCGGTCACCAAGAATAATTATCGTCTCTAATATCATTGATGGGTCTATCGAAGAGAGAATTCATTAGGAGACAACACCACCAATGAGACCCGAGTCCAACCCACATAAGGGATTGACATCACTTCCAACCCAAAACCTTAAGGCAATAAGTTTATGGGTCCTCTTTCTTATAAGATTCTCAACTTTCTCATCTTTACCCAATGTGGAACTTAGATTCACATTTGCATTCTCAGCAGTCTCCCCCCTCAAGGGTGAGTCTCTTCCACATTGGTACAGTCCCCTTCGAGTGGAAACATTCCTAACCACAATACCCTTTTCGTATCATTGTTCATCTTAATGGGACACTCTTACCTAAACTTTTTATCAATAATACTTTCGATACATTGACCATATTGTAGTTGTATGAGCTAATCACCAAGACTAATCATCGTCTCTAATACTGTTGATAGGTTTATCGAAGGGAGAATTCATTGGGAAGACAATACCAATGAGATCTGAGTTCAACTCACATAAGGGATTGACATCACTTGTAACCCTAAACCTTAAAGCAATGAGTTACGGGTCTTCCTTCTTATATAAGGTGTTCAACTTTCTCATTTCTACCCAATGTAGGACTTACTCACCCTTGCATTCTCAACACCCATTTATCATAGTAAGTGAGAGGTCATGATATTGTTGGGTGATTGTTGATCAACTAATGAAGAATGTTGATCTCTTACTAGTGAGTTTAAAGATCTACAAGTCAAAGCTAGCTTAGTTGTATATCACAGAGGCAGTGAGATTGCATGGAGTACCTTCTAGCATTGTGTTATATAACCATCTAAGGTTTTCATTCAACTTTTGGAAAACATTACATGATGCCTTGGGGCCTAGGTTAAGGATTAGTTATGTGTACCATCTCAAACAAACAACCAATAGAGAAAAATTCAATCTTTAGAAGATATTTTGAGAACATGTTTATTGAATCACTTGGAAAGTTGGCATGAGATACATCCTTTAATGAAATTCACATTCAATTAGTTTTCATGGCAACATTAGGATGGTGCCTTACGACACTTTATACGAGACAACGTGTAGGAATCCCTTATGTTGATATAAGGATAGAGATACTTTGATAGTGGGACTAGAGTTGCTTCAGTAAACCACAGAGAAGGTTCGACAAATGCAGGAGAGACTGTCGACTTTTCAGGGTAGGCAAAAGTCTTATGTTGATCAAAGTCTTTTAAGTAATGTTTAACGTCCCTATGAAAATAGAGAAGTTGTGAGCTTAAGCTTGAGTAAACAAACCTTAACACATACAAAAAACTTGTTAAGGTTTTATAGTACCCTAGGGTAAATGATCCATATGTAAAGGTGACGTAATCACAATAATTGATTTTATGCATAGATTGTGTATTTTTTGAATATAGTTCAAATGTTTGAGCTTTGACATGAGTTTGTTTGATTTAAATAAATGAATTCAAAATGAGAGTTTTTTTTAGTAGTGAAAAGTTAGAATATTTCAATGGAGTCAAATTAATTCAAGTTATTGTAATTTTAGAACAAAACAATCCATGATCAACATAATAAATGAAAAAAAAAAACATTTAGTTTGAACTTGTTCGATCACTTTCTATATTTTGCAAAATTTATGAATTATGTAGAGTTGTTGGGTGAGATATACTTTATTTGGACAAAATTTAATTAATTGAAAACTGTAAAGGATTGGTTGTTAGGCGAGCCAACTCTAGTTGGAAAAAATAATTTAATTGAAAACTCAAGCGCTTTAATTATTATACTTGACTAATATATTGTATTTGAATATTAATGTAATTGATGATTAATTGCAATCAGTGGTGGAGCCACGAAGTAGCGGGCGGGGGCTACGGCCCCTCAACTTTTTTAACTTTTTTTTAAGTTTTATGCATTTAAATTTTTAAAAATTTTTTAATTTATAAATTTTTTAAATTATGTGTATCATTTTAAATTAGATAATAATACAGTGAAAATTAATAAAAAATCAAATTAGGTATTTTTTTATTTCTTTTATAAAGTACAACATTTAATTTTAATAAATAGTACAAGATAAAATTAAGGGTTAAATATGTTTTTGGTCCCTCAATTTTTAGCGAATTTTGGAATTAGTCCCTCATCAAAACTTTTGACCAATTTAGTCCTTCATCTTTAAAAATGCGTGAATTTAGTCCTTTTAACCAAATTTTATTAAGTTTATCTGACGTTTTAAGCCCATTTCATGATAGTATTTGAATTATTTACACCGTTTGAAACATTTTTACTTCAATGTTAACTCAAATATTAATTCCAAAATTCACTAAAACTTGAGGGACTAAAAACATATTTAACCCTAAAATTAAATATAATGAAGAAAAAAATTGTTAAGATAATTTTTATTTTTCATCACATTGTTTTTTGTGTTTTTTCACGTGTTGTACTTATCTCTTACTCTTACTTGATTTCTTTTGTTATTGAAAAAAAAAAGTTAAACAGAAACTCATTATTTTTGTCCTCATCTTTTTCATATCTTCTCTTATTCTTAAAGGAAAAAAAATTTCTCTTGTCTCACTTGGTAGTGCAATACTTGTTTAATATTTAGTCCTATTTTTTTTATCTCATTACCCTTTTGTATATTCATTTTTTATGAATATAGAAGAGCAAATAATGTATTATGTGATTTTTTATAGAGGATTTTTAATTGTAACTTGATTATCATAATTTTTTTTAGTAATTATGTCTCTCAATTTTTTATTATATTATAATAAATTACTTTTTACTCTTAAACTTGTTTTATAAATAGGTATATTAATAATAAAAAAATAAAAAAATAAAATTATTTTTTAAAATTGATAAAAAAAAGTGAAGATGAGAACAAGACAATAAGGTTACTCATCGCATAAACATAACAATGATGAAATGAAAGCTTGTGATGACTTTTGAATCGATATGTGCATATTAGTAAAATGAAAAATGAATATTTTGCAGATAATATGATTATTTACATTGAACAAAAAATAGCTAAAAATGTAGTTATGATTAAATTATTTGATAAGTTCAAGAATATGAAAAAACGAATGACAATATCATTTAAATATATGTATTTTCTGTTATAATTATAGCTATATTAAATTATGTATTAATTTTCACTGAATTAGTGACAAAAATATTAAATATATAATTTGAGTATATTATTTTGGCTCCCTCAAAATTTTTTGCCAAGATCCGCTACTGATTGCAATTTATTGACATTTAAAAATTGAGTTAGATGCATATATGTGAATGAAATATGGTTGTGATATAATATATGGTGTGTCGTGAACATAGTTCTAGGGAAGAAATACTATGTTGAGATATTTCGGTAATGTGTTAAATTTGGAATTTTGAAGGAGGTAATGAAAACAAATTAGGTGAAGAGTTGAAGGAAATTTTTATAACTTGGTATGTAGTATGAAAAAGGATTGTTTAGTAGGTCATAAGAATTTACTTTGTCACATGAGTGAATTGAGTTTCTATTGTTTACCAATGAAACTAGTATGACAAATACAGATCTTTTGATATAATGTAATGTATGAGCTTTTCGAAAGTAAAATTAAGATGTACTCTTTTTCCTTATAGATATACCCTTGATTTCTAATAAATATAATGAGATATGAATGTAATAAGTGTGTATGGTAAATATATGCATATATGCAAATTTTTAAAATTTTCACTTACCGTGTTTTTATGTGATTGTATTGTTTATCGATATCATGCATTGTACGAGAAAAAAAAAATAATTTAGGAGAATAATCTCGAGATATATATATATATATATATATATATATATATATATATATATATATATATATATATATATATATATATATATTATGTTTTATGTGATGATGTTAAGATATTTGGTAGTTAATATAATTGTTAAAAGAATTTTAGATGGTCAAACTATTGAAACAAACATACTATAATGGAGAAGTGAGTACGTGAAAAAAGATTAACTATTAAAAATAAAATATAATAAAATATTAAAAAATATTTAAATACATATCATTCGTCTTAAATTATTATTGTGAGTCGAGTATTTACGTATAAAATAATAATTAATTATTTGATATCTCTCGTTGTCCATAATTTTGTAACAAAATTTGATATAAAAATTGATTTTTTAAAATATAACTTAGATTTTAAATAATTTCAAATTAAAATAAAAAATAATTATAAAATCTTAATAAATAAATAATTACATTTAGAAAGACAAATTAAAATAAATTACCTTACAAAATATGAAACATTAAATTACTTTATTTTCTTATTATTATAATATTTTTTTTAATTATTTATTCTATTATATTTAAAATTTAATATTAATACAATACCAAAAGTAATAAATTATTTTAAAAATAATGGAAAAGTTTATTATAATTGATTATATATATAATAAAATATTTATAACATATCAACAAACTAGGCTATAAATATTTTATACATATAATTATAGTTTCTTAATTAATTATATGTACTTTAAGTTAAACACAAGAATATGACAATGTTTTTAATATTCATTCGTGTTTTATTCTTTATTTTTACATTTTTTTTAATTTCCCTACTTTTTACCTATTTGTATTTTTCGTGTTAAAAAAAGCGAAATGTTAGAAAGACAGATTTTACTTATTCCAACATTTTAAAGCGAAATTTTATTTGGATTTAAATATTAATATTGTAATTTAACTCAAGTTTATATTCAAAAAAATAATTTTATTTGAAGCTCACTATTTTTCAGTATTAATAAATATTTCAACAGTTATTCATAATATAAAAAAAAATACTAATAATTTTATGTGTAGATAGCTACTATACTATGCAAAGACCCTTTCTCATCCCTAAAATTGGTGGTTTCCTTTTTATTGATGCATGTGATGTGTCCTTGGTGTGTTCCCAATTCACGTGTATCCCACAATGAAAGGGTATTCTAACTATTATTCATATTTACATTAAACATGGTTCACGAATTGATTTGATTCATGACTCACTCAACTCATTGATAAACGTGTCTCAAAAGTTAAAAAAATAAAATAAAAAATACTATAACTATACTATTTGCTTACATGCTTCTAACAGTGTTGCTTGAAGGAGAAAACTATGCTTCCTAGTCAAAGAAGATTATTATTCTCCATATAATACACGACCAATTGAATGCACTCACAATTATTTAGGTCACTAGTGAACAATCACTTTTCACACCTCATTATCGCAACCCTTTTAAAATAGGGTTTTCGTGTGGATACTTTTCTGCACTAACTTGGAACAAATAATACAAGTCTTTGCTGTGAGGGTAGAAATTTAATAGCAAAAGGAAAGTAGATAAAACTATTAGAAGAGGAAAAAAAAAAGATACTAACCCACCTAACTACTATATATATAATTTTTTTATAAATTTGAATTTTTTTTTTTTTGGTGTTTGAAATATAAATTGAACTTGCTTTTTACTAGTCATACAAATTGAGGTTCCCATTCAAACTTTATATAGATGGAGCACTTTTCTATGCAATATTAGTATTCTATGAAGAAGTAACATCACTAAAACTTAAATTGGATAGGAAGAGAAAAAAATTACATTAATAAATTTTAAAATAGATAGGCAGAGAAAATTACATTTATAAAATTTAAAATAGATAGGCATGTGTTATTTTTTTAGGGTACCCTGAAATTCCCAAACGCAATAAATAAAGGAAGATGGCACAATGTGTGATAAAGAGATACCTACCAACAAAGCTGACCAAGTCTTTGTTTGCATGCTCATTTTCTTTGTTTTTGTTAAACAATTGTGGCACATACCTAACAGAGTAGCCATTGAATAATATATGGTATTGCTGGCTGATATTGGAAACAACCATATTCCCTTTGACCAGTTATTCAAGAAGAAAAAAAAACAGATTATAGAGAAAAGAGAGTAGAATACTAGAAAATATTGCAGCAAATCATTGCTTGAAATGTAGAATCTAGACATAAAATAGAAATTGTTGGTATTGCCAGTTAGTGAAATTAATATTATGAGACAATGTTTCTTGTAAACTGAGTTAAGGAGCAATTTTCCTTCAGAGAATGGGTAAACAAAACTTGGCAGTCAGAGATACAATATCATATTGAATTGAAAGGGACAAGGAACTCAAAATTGATGCAGTTAAATGTGTACAAAACAATGAAGCTTTGGTGTTTGTAATAATGACCTTGTTCCTGTAAATTACCTAGGACTAGTTTTTATACCACCTGAAGAAACAAAACCTGATTTTCTTTTCTGTCTTCTGTGTATATCACTTTCTAGTGTTCATCAATGGGAAAACCCCAAGGTAAAAAAAAAAATCAACCCCAAGAATTGCCATGTTCATCCTATACATATTTTTGTTTACCACTAAAAAAAGATGTCAAACATCAGCACAGTTCATTGGTGCATATCCGAGTCTTGATTTCTGCACATCATACAGAATGTGAAAATTCTGCTGCTGATAGTTTCCGATTATGGAAAGTGCAGACCTGGGAGTCCCCAAAATAGCCAAGCAAACAACATCTTCAGGTTCAATCTGGATGAAGTAATTCTCCACAGGGAAATCCCAGACAGCTCCATCAGCAAACAAGATTGAAAATTCTGGCAGCTCAATTTTCTCAACTCCAGAAACATTGTAGCATGGCTTTAGAGGGGGGAACGTTTCAACGAGTTGATAGCCCTTGATTTTCCTCATGAATGCCTCCTTGATTGTTTCGTAAGCAGGTTCAGCAAAGTAAGTCAAAGTGGTGCCAGAATCAATAATTGTACCTCCACCACCTTGTGCTGACAGATGCCAAGTGTCCTCTGGAATCTTCAGCACCTCACTACCAACCATGATAGACTTTATCTGGACATAGTAAAAGGTGTCAACAGGGTTCTCTTTGCCACCAACAAAAGAAGTGAAATTCAAATTGGGGTGGCTGAGAAGCTCCTTGTCCTCACCAAATATCAACTTGCTACTAACACTTGAATTGCTGTTTCTATCCACAAGGCAATAAGAAAAGGAATGGCCATAAAGTGATTGTAGCTGAGTAGCAAATGACAATGGCCCTCTCCCTAACCCTAGTAATCCTGCAGCACCATGGAAAAGTCCTCTATTCCAATGGCCACAACCAAACATCACATTCTCAACAAGCTTCAGTTCAGACTTTCCCTTTGGGGTGGTGAGATTCACAGTGAAAGTTTCAATTGCCAAATCCCCAGTTGTGTTGGAACTATCCCCATACCAATAGAAGTATGGACAGCTTTGAGTCTCAGCCTTGCAGGGCTGAGGAGGGTCTGGTGATGACACCAATTGGCACCTTGGATCATGACAAGTTATATTCTTAAAAGAACTAGAATCCTTAGGATCGTAATACGGTCCATTTTGCTCAAAACAAGCATAACAAGGAACACATTGAATCCAATTAAGATCACTACCGGTATCAAGTATCAGAGAAAAATGCTTAGGAGGTGTGCCAACAAACACATCCATGAAATACTCACCAGAGCCAAGACTCACCCCTGACTCCAAGGTTGCTACAAGCTGACCGGAGAAATACTCCGGCGGCGCCGCTGGAGCAGCCGCCTCCGGCTTGTAGAACTTCTTTGTCTGCTCCTGTGCTTTCTCCAGCCTTGAAATTGTGTTTTGGTTCTTCTTCTCTATGACCCTTCTGCAAAGGGTCTGAATTCTCTTCAAGTCTCTGACTGTAGAATCAACCACAGACTTTTTAGGCTCAGCATCTTTGCTCTCTGAGTGGTGTCTCAAATTGAGTTTCACAGATTGCTTGTGGTGTCCTGCTGCCAAAGAAGCTTCTCCGTTTTCACCATCAGTGCCTTCTTTGGATGTCATGGTTCCCACAGAAGACTCAAATTTCTCTGACTTGGAGAAACTACACCCAGTTTCCGAGGATGAAGAATCAGCATTGAAGTGTGCATGATCAGGAAACTTCACTGCTGCAAGAGAAGATCCATTGAGATCATTCTGATTGAGATGCTCAAAAATGGATTCCACAGTGCAGGAGCTGTGTAACACAAGGAGAACCAGAATGAGAGAAACCCTCAAAACCATATTTGTGAAGTCCTATGATGGTAGTACCAACATCAAACACCTTGTGGAATTTCAGAGTGGAAGTGACAAACTTCAAAACCCAGAAAAAGAACAACACTTTACAACAATCTCTGAGCTTACAAAAGAGAAGAATGAAAGAATAAAATTCTAAGGGAAATGATAATGGCAAAAAGATGGAAGCTTTGAAGGCGAAAAGAGTGAGAGAGAAAAGAGAAGAAGGAAAGAAGAAGAGGGCAATTTAGGCTTGTATTGGGGTGACTCTGTCAAGAACAAGTGTGAAACACCAAAAACGCGGTTTGATTAGCATAGCATAGATAAATAAAGTCATCAATTTCAAGGTACACATAACGAAAATGAATTTTAAATGAGAGTATATATAATAGGTGGTGTTCCTCTTGCAGGGTATTTTCCTCTCAGTTTCCTACTTCATGGGTATGTTTTTTCATTAATTGTATGGTGCGATGGTGCAGACCCATGTCACATATTTAATACTTTACGTATGGAACATGTTACGAAGAAAATTTTATCTTTCACAGACTCCACATAAATAATGCAACAAATAATAGAGAAACAAAAGTTAATAACTTTAAATTATGTGGGGACTGGTTATCAAACAAAATTTGATATTAAATGATTGTTTACTTAGTGAATAGAAAACTGAGAAAAATATATGAAATTATGTTAAATTATTTATTAAATTTAATGTAAATATTTTGATTATCTTAATTAAAGATTTTACTTTATTATTAAACTAACTGTATTTAATAATAAAGATTAACAATGTAAGATTTTTAAAAAAAAAATTAAAGAAATAAAATAAAACCAAACAGTTATACGTTTATAAGAATTTAAAATGTCTTATTTTAAAAAAAAATTTGAAGAAACTAACAAAAATAAATTTGGAATACATTTCAGTTAATTGTTATATTGTAATATATTTCAAATAAATTTACAAAATATTACTTTATTACAAAAGTTGATGGCACCCTGTTTTAAGGATACTTTTACAAAAATCAACCCTTCTTCAGATTAAGACCACTTTTGAATCACATTGAGTCAAGAATGAAAAGTATTAAAATCATATAAAATGTGTTAGAATATATAACATCTTTCACACATGAATTGGACTATGATTCTCTGATAATAATTTATAGAACATGTTCTTAAGAGAAATATTTGAATTAGAATAATATTTTTAATAACAAAAATCTTATTAGATATGTACATGTCTTATCCACATGGACTGGAAGTACAAAAGTCAAAGTGGAAAAATGGAATTTTGTGAGCAATGTTGGAAGTTAGGAAGAGTGTGTGGTCGTTGGTCAGAGTTTGTGAACCTAATGTGTTGCTGTCCCATGACACGACCAAATGTGGAATCCGAGATAGAAGAGAAGAGAGAGAAGAGAGATATCTAATAAATAATATTTTAAAAATGGAGTAACATTTTCTTATTTAAATTAAAATACAGTCAAATAATTTTGAAGATTTAAAGATGTTTCTAAAGTTTTTGCATTTGATTTCATTGAAAAAAGATAGTCATCTTTAGTTGTTGAAATGAATTAGGTTTGTTATAACATTAAATTCTTTTCAATACTCATTTCTCATAAATTTATTTTAAAACATAGTACATTAATGTGCATGTATAAACAATTTTAATGTATCAAATAATATCAACATAGCTCTTGGGATCAAAATGAACCTAAATTTAAATAATATTTTTAATTTGAATCTTATTGATAAAAAATACTAAAAATAGCCAAAATTTTATTATATTTTGATACTTTACTTTATATACCTAAATTTCGAATAAAATTGATTTGAAGAAGAAAAAAAATAATAGGCAAGTAAAGTTGTTTATATTTTTTTATAGATTCTTAGGATGGATAATATGAATATGAAGATGTCGTTTTCATATTATTTTGAATTTCATACAAGATTATGTGTTGTTTAAACTTATTTTTAATGTTTGAATTTATATAGTTTGAATAAATGAAATATGTTACATGTTATCATTTTTTAATTAGATTATTTCATTTATATAAATTAATTCACATTGTTGTTATTTGAAGCAAAATATTTATTATTAGATTATGAGCATTATATGAAAAGAAACATATGTAAAGTTTGAATGACTACAATTTAATTGAAATGAGTGAATCATTTTGAAATGTTTGGAAGTCATATTTGATAAAGTGAATTTGGATAAATCATTTGAAAACTAATGTGGTATGATACATGAGTTTGATTTTTTGATAGTTTCATTCAAATGAAAATAAGACATAAGTTCATACCTTACTATCAATCTTATTTTCATTCAAGTAAAAATAGAATTCAAAACCCAACTTGTATTTCAATTCTATTTTTTCTCAAATGATTTTTTTTTTTATTTTTGCACTCAAACGAAAATAGTATTGTAACAAAACTTATGGTACAGTAATATTTTCACTTAAGCGAAGAACATTTTTCTCAAAGAACATTTTTCTCAAGAGAATTAGTTTTCAATTAAAAGAAAATAATATTTTTACGTAATATAAAAGTGTTATTTTATTTATTTTTCTCTTGTGAAAATTTTTATTTTAAAGAGATTTAAAAGTAATATGTAAAGAAGATTATAATTTAATTTATGATTTTATTTTTGCAAAATATTTATATTTAAATATTTACAATTAGTGTATATTTAAATTATATTTTGAAGGAATGTGTTTTATTTTACTACACCCATATTAATCAAATCAAAAACTCAAATCATACCATTCAAAACTTTAAATCAAAATATATTCAAATAAATGCAAAATCATATTAAAATATGCAACGAATAATACTTAAAACAAAAGATCAATACAAAAATATCAAGAAATATTCATGAACTTACTCTTATCTTTAACATTTGTTTCAATAATCATTTTAAAAATACTTAATTACGTATCTTTAGATGATATGTTGAATGTTGTTTAATAGACGTTTAGCTATGTGTGTAATAGAAGTAATGTCACACCACCATAAGTAGGGTGTTACAATTTACAAAAAAGATTAACTTTATTTACACTTCAATTTATTCTTCGCACAAGATCTCAAATTTGTTATTATTAATTAAAATTTATTAAAAATAATAATTTTCACTTCAAATTTAATTATATTCTCTCTCGTAATTTAAGAGTTAAGAAATTAAAATTAGTGTTTTTTAATAAATTTTAATGAATGATATATTGTATTATAAATTCCATATGACCCATTAATTCATTTATTTCAATTTTAAATAGATGGAGCTTAAATTTAAATAAATTATCCAATTAAATTTTTGAATAAGATAGAAACAAAATATACACGTACTATTTACGTCATATTCCATACATTCTTCTTAAAACATTATTATTATTATTATTATTATTATTATTATTATTATTATTATTATTATTATTATTATTATTTTCCTCGTTTTGAAAATGAGTTGAAAAATTATTAATGACCAACTCTAGATATGGGACCAACAAATTGTTATCTCAATACTCTAGCAAAATCAAAATTAGTAAATTCAAATTCAACACAAAAATAGGTGAGCCTTCATTATCAATTTGCAAACTTCTATAAGACTACGCAACTTATTAGAATTCAAGTCAACCTTTATATA
>Ga0214544_1005232_pt1 | contig 25328 bp, 19 predicted proteins | sample CNSS3metaG_FD_160074 | JGI IMG/M metagenome (GOLD analysis project Ga0214544, IMG submission 160074) | Root nodule microbial communities from cowpea collected in UCLA plant growth center, Los Angeles, California, USA - CNSS3 | ecosystem: Host-associated > Plants > Roots > Nodule | place: USA... | reverse complement strand
TTTAATTATTTTTACTATTATTATTATATTAGGACTAATATGTTAATATATTATTATATTATTAAGAACCATAGAGCTTTTGTTCCTAAATATTATATTACTTGTTTATTTTCTATATCATATTTTTTACTTTTATTGTTTTTAATTGTGAATATTAATGTAATTCCATTAAATTTTTTTAATTTATCATTTTTTAGATTTTGATAATATATAAAATACGAACCTTTCTTATAAGTTAAAAATATTTGAAAGTTGTTTAGAGACATTATAAGAATCTATTGAAAAATCTACACTATTTTACAATTTTTTGTTTGAATGTTAAAATTTAAATTTTATTGGTATATTTTTGGTTTAATTAGACAAATAGTACCATTTTCATTCTAAAGTTTCAGTTTGGTAATTGTTTTTAGAGAAAATGTTACTGTATATATTTCGAATTCCAATTTTCACAATATATGAATCTTAATCTTGCAATAATATTGAAATTGAAATATTTAAAAGTTTAAAAAATTTATAATTTTTATTTTTTACCTTATATTTTAATTATATTAATATTATTATATTTTATATTTACATTATTACATATTATTATATTTTATAATATATTATTATATCATTATGGTTCATCAAATTTTTTGAATATTTGAATTTATATATTTTTATCAGAAATATTAAAGTATTTATTACAAAAATTAACTTTTTGTATATATTTTTCATTTTAAATGTTAAATTTAATTTTTGTTATCACATTCTTTTTCTTTTATTGTCGGTTACGATTTCAAATTTGAATCCAAAATTTATTAATATTATTATATGTATTATGATTAATTTTTCACAACTTAAAAACGATATTATTTTTAATGAATTAATCTTGAAATTTATTCTAAAAACACACGGAAAGAATATATTACCTAATATTATCTACTGCTTGATGTTTAAAAAAATCAACTATAAGAAAAGTTCAATTTCGAAGGACATTAAATGAAAAAAAAATAGTTTCCAATGTAAATTCGATGTAATGTAATATTATATAAAAATATAAAATGATAATATTACATTAATCCTACATAAATATAAATTTATTCTTAAATTAATATTTAAATTTAATCATAAATTGATATAAAGTTAAGAATACAACCATAATCAGTACTATTAGATCAATCAGATTTCAAACACATTAATAGAAGAAGATTTTGGTTTCCAATGCAATATTTTAAATCCATAATTGATATAAAGTTAAGAATACAACCATAATAAGTAATATTAGATCAATCGATTTTCAAGCACATTAATAGAAGAAGATTTTGCATTTTGTATTAATCATTAGCGATAAATAAAGATGCATATAACATCTCAAAAAACAACATGATGATATAAACAATTTATATTTTTTATATACTTAAAATTGATAAATAATATTTTTCGTGGATGTCTTAAACTCTAATTATGTGTTTGATTGATACTTCATGATTTATTGAGTCCCACAAATCATGATTGTTGTTGTTCATAATAAATAGTCATAATTCAAAATGCAAAATTCTTGAAGACAAAAGTTTTCCATTTATTCTTTATATTTTTGACATTTAGATCGAAAGATGTAACTGTTGATTTATAAAGTTTATTCAATAAGCTAGGTAAAAAAAACAAAGTCTTAATTTTTAATTTGGTAATTAAATATATTTAAGGTAAGTAATTTTATTTGCATTTATTAATATTATTATTAATTATTAAGAAACTATTAACTTATCAGATTTTAAGAAAAGTGTAATATGTAATGACTATTTTTAAAATAAATTAATAAAATACATAACTTTTCTCTTCTAAGTGTAATATGTAATGACTATTTTTAAAATAAATTAATAACATACATAATTTTTCTATAGAAGAGGAGAAAATATTAATACTTATAGAAAAAATATTTATTAGTTATAAATCTTTCTTCTACTTTGAACTTTTTAAAAGTCTATGTTATCATTAATGAGACAAATTCATGGAGTCAGAATTTTATTTTAATTTTGTTTGTTCAAAAATTTAAAAACTTGGATTATGCCTTTGTAATTTGTATTAATTATAAAAATAAAATGTAGTTTATGATTTGCATTTACTTCACTATAAAAATTCTGAAATAGTAAATATTATCTAATCAAATAAGATTTAATATTATATTTTAAAGTATTCACTCTCGATGCTACAAAACATTTCAGTCGTGTAATATCCGTAAATTTCACACAAAATCCTAATTAATTTATTATATTACAATTTTTAATTAGATTTATTTTATAAAAATTAGCTACCTTCTCCAAGAAACTTTGTAAAAGTTTCTAAAGTTCTTATTTTGTCATATTTACTTCAAAATATTAATTATGAAGACCACCAATTATGTATATTTTGGGACAATGCACATTAGAACTCAAAAGAGTATTGTTAGCTTTGCAATTGTATATAATTATATATTAGATTAGATATTATTAGAGATTTTGGTCATTCAAAATGACTTTTACTCTATGAGAATGTGAGAAGATTTTTGGACTCCATATAAAACTTTTTCAAGAAGGTATATAGATTTTTTAAAATGTTTTTCATTAAAAATTATAATACAATAAATTCAAATATAACATTGTATTGAGACACTAAAAAAGTTGTTGGTTTCTTCATAATTAATGCTAATTAATTATAAAGATGTGTTGGAAAAGACAAATTTTTATCTTGAAAGTAGTGTTGAAAGAAACTGAAAAGTTATTTTTATTCTCCTCAACATCTTTTAATTTTTAGAAGATGAAAAGTATTTTTTGAAAAGTATAAAAAGCATATCTAGCAAGCCAAGTAAAAAAAGTTTTAATTTTTAATTTGGTAAATAAATGTATTTAAAGTAAATAATTTTATTTGCATTTTTTATTAATAAGAAAATATTAATTAATCAGATTCAAAAAAAAAGTGTAATACGTAATATTATTTTTAAAACAAAAATTAAAAAATAACTAATTTTTTCTATAAAAAAGGAGAAACTATTAATATTTATATAAAAATATTTGTTAGTTATCATTATGTATTCTTTTAATTTTAAATTATAAATCTTTTTTCTACTCTGAAATTTTTAAGACGTGGGACAAAGTCCTGGAATGAGGAAGCAAACGAATATATTTCATTCATGGATTTAACTTATTAAACTTTAATAAATATTTATTGAAGCATGAGCTTTATTTCAATTTTGTTTGTTGAAAAATTTAGAAAATTTAGATTTTACCTCGATTTGCATTTATTTTAAAAATAAATTGTAGTTTATGATTTCCATTTACTTCACTATTATAATTCTTAAACAGTAAATATTATTGTATCAAATAACATGAAAATTATATTTGAAAGTATTCACTCTCAAGACTACGAAACATTTCAGTAAATATCTTGTAATATTTTGTAAATTCCACACCAAATCCTAATTAATTTATTGTATAACCATTTTTAGTTTAATTTATTTTAAAAACAATAATTACTTTTTCTAAAAAACTTTGTAAAGGTTCCTAAAATGTCATCTTATGATACTTACTGCTCCAAAACATTAATTATGAAGACCACTAATTATGTTGTATATTCTAATACATGTCTTCTTCAACACATCATTTCCAACCTTTGTCACCATAATTTTTCTGCTCAAAGATTAAATTTCCTGCATTGGTTTGTGTGCTTTTATGACATCTGCCAAACATAAATGTTCTACCAAGATTAAATTTTCCCACATAGGTCTATGTGCTCTTATGTTCTTAGCAATTGTATAAATGTTTGCATCTTCAACAAACACCTTTGGGCTCCCTCATTCTTCTCAAACACCCACCATATTCATCCATCCAAAATAATATTGAAAGTGTGATTTGTGAAGAGACAAAAACATAGAAATCATAAAAGATGTACACATAAAGCATAACCCAAAACCAAAAGAAAAAAAAATAAATAAAAAAAGCAAAAAACACGAAAAGAAACATTGAAGTAAAGAAAACCCCTAATAATAAAAAACAAAACTTTAATGGGTTAAACAAAAAGTAAAAAAAAACATATTCGAAGATGAAAAGAAAAACAAAAACTTAACTTAAACAAATCGTAGTTGAAAAAAAAAGATTGGAGAAAATCATGTAAAATAGTAAGTTGATTTTAATGCAAAGAAAAAATCTTAATAATGAAAAACTTCAACTTTGACAAATCAATGAAGAAGAACACAAAAACAGTGAGTTGAGTATGATCCAAGCCGAAACTTAAATGGATTAAACAAAAATGAATAAAAAAAACAAACTAAAAATCGAAAATCAAACTGGGAAGAACAGAAGACATGGATGTGAAAAGAAGAAGAGGTAAACTGAAGACACATCCTGATAAAATCTTACCCGAAAAAAAAAGATGGTAGAAAAAGCATTAAGTTTTGAAATTGAGATCTAAAAATAAAAATGAAGAAAAATAAACCTTTTAAGAAAGTTATTCGTGCTTGATAGCCTTGCCTTTGGCTTTGAAGGGATCTTCAGTTTTCTCCTTCTTGAAGATTTCATTCATCTCGAAAACAAAAACAAAGTTAAAGTTAATATGTGAGAAAAAAAACCCACATAAAAAACAACAACACATAAATGAAAAAAAAAATAAAACTTTTAAAAAAAGAGGAGAATGATTTTAGTCCAGTAAAAATCAAACCTTTTACAAATGATCTTCATGAAGGTCATCAAGAATCTCAGAGCAAAAAATAAACCAAAAGAAAATAAGATATGAGAATAAAATATCCATCGAACAACAAATCTGAGAAAAAAAAACTCAATCAAACCAATATCGACAACAAAGAAAAGTATATCTGAAAGCTAAATATTCATCAAAGAAAATAACAGAACAAAAATAGGTTGATCTAACAGAAAAATAACCATCAAACACAAAAATGATAGAAAAAAATAGATCTGAGAAGATGGTAGAAGAACGTAAAAAAAAAATAAGAATTTGTTACCTTCTTTTATTTGTGAAGGTCATGAAGAAGTCAGAACAAAAAATAACCCAAAAGAAAAGTAGATATGAGTAAAAACTATCCATCGAACAACAGATATGAGAAAAAAAGCTTGATCCAACCAATGTCGGCAACAAAGAAAAGTAAATATGTAAGCAAAAGATTCATCAAACAAAATATTAGAACAAAAATAAGTAGATCTAAGAGAAAAATAACCATCAAACACAAAAATGATCGAAAAAAAAGTAGATCTGAGAAGATGGTAGATGAACAAAAACAAATGGGAACTTGTTACCTGTTTCTTATTCGTGAAGGTGATGAAGAAGCTCTAAGACAAAAAACAGCGATCCAACATCTCGTCAAAAATAGATATGAGAAGATGGTAAAAAAACGAAAATAATGAAAATGAGAAGTTGTTACCTTTGTTGTATTTGTAAAGGTGTTGAAAAATCTCACAGCAAAAGATCAACCAAAAGAAAAGAACATATGAAAACAAAATATACATCGAACACCAAATTTGAGAAAAAAACCTCGATCCAACCAATCTCGTCATATAACAAAAGTAGATCTGAAAGCAAAACATTCATCAAACAAAAAATATAACAAAAATAAGTAGCTCTTAGAGAAAAATATCCACCAAACACAAAAAATGATAGAAAAAAAAGTAGATCTGAGAGATGGTAGAAGAACGAAAACAAATGGAAATGAGATGTTACCTTTTTCTTGTCGGTCACGATGGTCATGAATCTGAGAGTAAACAACTGAGAGGAAAAGATCCATGCAATAGAGATGAAGAGAGAAGACGGAGAGTGATGGAGTAAGAGAGAAAATGAAAAGTTGGAGAGAATGAGATGAAGAGAGGAAGAGAGAAGACAGAGAGATGAAGAGAGAGAAAAATCGGAAGAGAGAAAAGTAGATGAAGAAGTTTGAATATTTGTGAGTGAAAAGAGAGAGAAGAAGATGAAGAGGTTGGGAGGAAAGAGAATGATTGGGTTAGTGGGATACAAAGGTGAGACGAAAAGAGAGAGATATTATTTTCTTTTTGATTTATTTTTTGAAGTTCCAAAATTATGAGAGTTTGACACGTCAGCCTTTTTACTTTTTGTAGTAAGAAATATTTGAATTGTAGTAGTTCAAAAATAGTATTTTATTCAAAAACTTGTCATTTGTTAGTTCTCATTTGTATATAGATATAGATTACATTATACATTGAATGTGCGTTACTCTTCCATGCAGAGACTTTATCCTCGGTAATAAAAAAAATCATTACTTTGCCCTTTTCGAACACCAAATTGCTTTATGGCCAAGATCAAACCAAAGGAATAGGGATGGGGAATAGTGAAATAATAAGGTTGTCACAAATTTTAAATTGTGGAGTTATGTCCATACCATTTAAATATCTAGGAATGGATGTGGGACCAAGGAAAAAACCTTTTTGGCAACTAGTGGTTAATAAAATCAAAAGCATACTAACAAAATGGAAAGGTAGGCACTTGTCTTTTGCTAGAAGAGTATGTCTAATTAAATCAGTTTTAACAGTGTTACCCTTGTACTACATGTCCTTGTTCAAGATGCCATCCTCTGTGTGTGAAGAGATTAGGAAAATACAAAGGAAATTCTTATGGGGATGGGGAGTGGAGGGCAGAAAAATAGCTTGGGTTCAATGGGAAAAATTGTACCAAAATAAGAAAGAGGGTGGATTGGGGATTCAAGATATAAAGGTGTTTAATATAGCTTTATTAGGTAAATGGAAGTGGAGATTAGTAACAAAAAAAATAGGGTTGTAGAAGGATATATTAGAATCAAAGTATAGATCCTAGAAAAGCCTAAATAGTACCCAAAGTCCTAATAATGAATCTTGGGGGTGGAAAGATCTAAGAAAAAGTTGAGACCTTAGAAAGTTGGTTTGATAATAATGTGCAATGGAAAATTGGTTCAGGAACTAGGATAAAATTTTGGGAAGATAAATGGCTTGATGATAAGTCACTCATGCCACTACAAAAAACTTATTATTTAGTGGAAGGTTTTTTTTCGATCTAGGGGGGTTTTCACCCTCCACAAATTAATTTGCGAGGATTTTCTAAAACTATAATTAGAGTCGCCACAAGCTATTCATGGAGGTTTTGGATGACCCCTGGTATCTGAGTTATATTGCGGAGGTTGTTTTGTGGAGGGTTTTAACTTCCTTTATTGGTGACTATTATTTTGTGGAGGTTTGAAACCTCCTCTATTTTTAATTATCCACCAGCATTTATAATTTATTAATTTAATGAAATTAATTTTATAATAAAAATAAATAAAATATATAAATTCGTAAATTACACAAAATTTAACCAAAATTAATTTTATTAATGATTTGATAAAGTATCAACAATTATAATGTAAATATAAAAAAAAATACATAATGTTGAAAAAATAAAATATATCATAAGAGACTTGTATACAAAGTAAAATCAGTGAAATTTAAGTGTCTTTTGTCTTTTGCTTTCAGTGTATCAAGTGATGGCAGCAACCTCAACTCAAACTCATTTTCAGTTTCTGCTTTCAGGTCAATAAGTGGTAATTTTTCTATTCCTAATTGCTTAACTTGCCCAATGTCTTCATAAAAAACCTGAATTCAGATCCATCAATCATGGAGACAAAAGAATTTAATCAAGATAATGTAGTTGGGAAGAGAACAAGATTTCAAACCAAAAAACTATCAAGTGTAGCTAGTCGAAATAGATTAAGGTTTGGATAAATTTATCCATAAGCACTTAAAGGAAAATGAACAAGGTAAAAGGGAATAGATTACTCCCAAAAGTTAATATTAGTCCATACATATGTTTATTTGTGATGTTTCTTTCAATTAGTTTTGTAAAAGTTATTTTTAACTCATGCATAAACTGATTTTAATTTATGGAAGAAGATTATTTCATTTTACCTTCTAATTTTCTTCTCCTACAAAGGATTGTGGAGAAATTTATCCAGAAAGAGCCTAATAAACCTTCAGGGAGAGAAGATAAAGTAACAACTATAATTAAGATTAAAAAAGGAATCTAACATGAATTTTCTAAGAAATAATTACATAAGAAACCTACCACTCTTCAGTCACATTGTTTGTGACCGCGCTAGTTCAAGACGTCGATGGCACTCAACATCCTGTATACTTCGTCAGCCGTACCTTACAGGATCTAGAAACCAGGTACCAAATGGTGGAGAAGCCATCCCTATCCCTCGTGCACGCAACACGATGCCTACGCCCCTACTTCCAAAACCATAACATCATCGTCAAAACCGATTATCCCATTCAGAAAATACTCCAAAAGCCAGACCTTGTCGGTCGTATGTCGTCTTGGGCCGTGGAACTATCTGAGTTCAACATCCAGTACGAACCCCACGACCCCATCAAAGCTCAATGCCTCCTCGACTTCGTCAATGACCCGCAACACACCCCCGCCGAAGACCAGTGGACACTCTACGTTGATGGTTCTTCCAATCCGAAAGGAGCAAGGGTTGGTATTGTCCTTGAAGGCCCCAACGACATCCTGATCGAAAAATCCCTCCATTTCGCCTTCAAGACCTGCAACAATCAAGCTGAATATGAAGCCATTCTCGCCGGGTTATCCCTTGCACGCGACGTTGGCGTCAAAACACTCACGTGCAAAACCGATTCTAAACTCATAGTGGGCCATCTAAACGACGAATTTCAGATAAAAGACCCTACCCTCTTGCAATATTATCACCTAGTCCGCAATGTCATTCAATCCGCCTTTGAACAAGTACACATCCAACACATCCCCAGAACCAAAAATGTTAGGGCTGACATATTATCCAAATTGGCTAGTACTAAGCTCAAGAGCCGGCACAGATCCCTCTTACAAAAAACACTATCCACACCGTCCACATCAAACACTTGCCTTAACCTAACCCAGAACCAAACCGATAATTGGACAACCCCCTACATCCAGTACCTCCAAACCGGTAACCCCCCACCTGATGCTAACAAGAGTTGGCTGGCTAAAGCCACTAGGTACACGATGATAGGAGATGACTTATACAAGCGAGGGTACAACCAGCAACTCCTCAAATACGTCACAGCTGAACAAGCCTAGTACATAATAAAAGAATTGCACGAAGGCATATGCAGATATCACTCTAGTGCATGAACCATGACCACCAGAATCCTCTGCGTCGACTACTTTTGGCCAACCATGGAGGCAGATTGCCACACCTTTGTCAAAAAGTGCATACCCTGCCAGAAGCATGGTAACCTCATCCATCAAAAGCAAGAACAGCTCCACTTTATACTCTCCCCATGGCCCTTCGCAAAGTGGGGAATGGACATTCTCGGTCCCTTTTCCCCAAGAAAAGGCTAAGTGAAATTCCTTAGCCATCGACTACTTCACTAAATGGATAGAGGTCAAACCATTAGCCACCATTATAGCTCAACAAGTCCAGTAGTTCGGTCTGGAAAGATATTATATGCCAATATGGCGTCCCACATACAATCATAACCAACAATGACCGATAGTTCATAGACAAGGAACTCGCTAAGTTCTACACCGGCCACGACATCAAACGTGTAACCAACTATGTCGAATATCCGCAGACCAATAGACAGGCTGAAGCAGCCAATAAAGTCATACTAGTATAATTGCGCAAACGGCTGGATAGCATACATCAATCGACGAGGAGCCTACTGAGGAGATCGTAGATTGAGGGAAGGTATCATTTGTATCCGACATCTCTTATTTGTTCTCTGCAGGAACAATAATAATAATAATAATAATAATAATAATAGTAATATAATATTAATAATAATATAATAATAGAAATAATTATAGTTAATAATAATTATTATATTTATTGTTAGAATTGATAATAATAATAATAATAATAATAATAGAATAAATATACTAAATAAAGGTCGCATAATTAAAGTAAAAGTAGAGTGTGAGGCATATAGTATAAAGGATTTTACAGTCATCCAAATATACCGAAAAGAAAAGCAAAGGCATTACACAATGCCATGAACAAGAACACTAAGTGTAACAGTTTTGCAAAAAGATTGCTCTTAGAGCAAGAAATTACAAAGGCATCGGTGCCTTAAGGCTGCTCAAGAAAGCCACAACTAACACCTCCAAACTAGATAGTAGTGTCACCACCATCTGAACTACCACGAGGGGTTTCTAGATCTGCCTACACCAAATAATTTGTGATCATTGCAAATAGGAAAAACCCAAGAAGCATACAAACATAAGCAAACAGAAAGGGTAAGTTAGTGTAAAATAATTTTAGCATTATTAAATAGTTCTCCAAACAGGCAACGCAGTAGGCATTCAACAAGTGATAGCAAACAAACAGGACACTATGACTCAATTATCCGAATACATATAATAAGATCGGATTCACTGGATGCTTGCACTTATGGTGGCCTCTACTGCTCTGTAGAGCCTTTGCCAATGGGTTTCACTCTACCACACACAAGGTTAGCCTTCAAACATCTAAGGCCATTATCCTGCCAAAGACTAGGGCCTCGTGCTACTCTAACCACTTAAATCAGTCTGCTCTACGTGAGACTAACTGATTCTTTAGAGTTTCGGGATGCAATCCTTACTTGAATCCTTATCTAATTATATACACTACACAACACCATGAGATCTCCCCACGAGACTCATGGAATTACGTTTATCTCACACTAGATTCATGTTCCTCATACCATAACCACAACTTTTATCTCAAGCATTATAATTTCATGCCACTACTCAACCAACCAACCAATCCATATTTCATTTCATGCCAAACACAACATATAACAGCCTCATTTCATCCTAATAAACATATGCAACATCATGCTTCAAGCTTTTACAGTAAATCATTAGATCATGTAACCCAAACATCTAAAACACATAAGAGAATAGTTTTGGAGCACGTCCCTGCACCAATCTCGCTTAAGCTAGGAGCCCTCGCTAAGGCGAGAGATTTTCTTGCCCAAGCTACAAGCTCTCGCTTAGGCGAGACTGCAAACAAAGAGCACTGGAAGGCTCTACGAGTTCTCGCTTGGACGGCACCTTCTCGCCTGAGCGAGATTCCTCATCGCTCAAAGATGAGGTCTCCCGCTTGAGTGACAACTCAACCAGAGAACCCACCAAGTTCCACGAATTCTCGCTTAAGCAAGACCCCCTCGCCTGAGCGAGATGATTCATCGCTCAAAACAAAGGCTCTCCGCCTAAGCGAGAGCTCAAGCAGAAACCAATGTGAGCTTCTGCTATTCTCGCCTAGGCGAGACGAGCTCGCTTGGGCAAAAATAACAGTTCTCCCCCATTGTCCCATGCATGCAAAAACCAGAAAACAGTCTAACCAAACAATCCAGTTCAGTCTCATACCAGCACATGTATGTTCCACTCATTTTATGCATAAAATAGAAGCAAAAATTGGCAACATACTTCAAAAACGTGAAAAACCTAGCTTCCCTTACCTTTGAGTGAAACTTAGTTTAAAAAGAAGAAACACATAGTGGGAGGGGCACCAATACCAGGAAGCTTACAAAGCTGAAATAGTACATAGGGGGACGAAAATGAGACCAAGATAGGGATTAAGGTAAAACTAGAGCTTAAGAATTGAAAATGGGAAGGAATAGAGGTTAAAAGGTTACTTACTTGGAGAAAACTTCGACTAGCTCATAGGGGAAGCTTGCACAAACCGTAGTAGAGCTCTGTTGGAGAAAAATAAAGAGTGTGAGTGAGTTGTTTGAGAAGTGGGAGGCAGAATGTGAAGTGAAAGGATAGCTGGGGGGTTCTGGAGAACTTGGGGGCTGCCATTGGGCCTATCTAAGAGGTCAGGCCCAAAACGTTATTAGAGCAATAATAAAAAGAAAAGGGGTCTCACAATAATAATAATACTGATAATAACAATAATTTTTCTTTACTTTTTTTCTCATATCAATAATATATAATAATACAATTAATATATTACATATTAATAATACTAATAACAGTAATAACTTGACTATTAATAATGTTAATAATACTAATAGTAATAATACTAATAATAGTAATAACTTGACTATTAATAATGTTAATAATACTAATAATAATAATATATAATAGTAACATATAATAATAATAATAATAATAATTATTATTATTATACTAATATTGATTATAATTTTACTACTATCACTATAAATAATATTTATCATAATAATATTATTAATAATTATATATATTAATACTTATAAAAATATTGCAAATAATAATATTATTTATAATTAATATTATAGTTGAAATCACAAGTAAATGAAAAAGTGAAAACAAATTGACTTTTGTAAAATTTGTATAGAGGTCCTTTTGTACAAGAATTTTAAAATGACAAAAAAATTAATTTTAATGATACATGTCAATAAAAAAATAAGTAGTATAGTAACTTTTATAGTATCTTCTTTTCTTAATTCGTAATAGATTATAATTCTTCTATTTTATATACTTTTGTTCATTGTGATATTTGATAAATAATTTAAACATATCCATAATTTAAAAACATTATTCGAAAATTTCCATTCTATAAGTGACGCTTAACTATAATTAAATATTGATATTTTTAAAATCTTTATTTTTTATATAATGCTAAACATTAACTTATATATTTTAAATATTTATTATTTTAATTTAAAACATCTTTATATATTTATATGGATTGTTTTATACTCTCTTTTCTATAGGAAAATGAGAGCAGAAAAAAAAGTGTATGAATTAAAATTAAAAAAAAAATCTAATTATGAAATAAATATTTTATAAAAGTAAAAATTATTACTATAATAAACACTTTAAATTGAATATAGTTAAATAATAAATTATAAATGATCATAAAAAATTCACATACCAATTTGAAAAGAAATTAACCACTAATCCCATTAAGAATGGTAAAAGTTTAAAATCAAAATACAAATGCTTCGTGCTATTTTGATTTTCAAAATATAAAATTCAATGAAACACATGAAACCCCAAGCTTCGACGCATATATTACCATAAATTTTCTTACTAAAGACACATCATTGACCAGGCAAGACGATTATAATCTATTATCACAAGATCGACATAGTAGTTCCATTTACGGGAAAAAAAAAAACAAAAAAAAAAAACTAAGAGAAGAAGAGTTAAGTGGTATAATATATACTTGTCTCTGAAAGCTCCACAACACCTCAACTGCCTTTCTATTTTGTCAAGCATGTCACTTGCAGAAATCTGAACTAGAGTTTGCTTCCTAATTCAATGGTTCAACTTGTCAACAATTTCAACCTTAGATTGAGGCCTCAAACTCCACCTTTTGCAATCTCATTCTGTGCACTCTCAACCTGATCACAAATTCTTGATAACCTGATCACTAAATAGATTACGTTTATAGGCAGTTGACATAAGTTTTCTAGTTATAGTTGTTAGTCAGGTTACATCTCTTTCTACTTAAGAGCATAATAACCTTAAGTGTCATTATTTGATTGTGACTCTTTCCACTTATCTTTGTCATAGAACAATTGATATCACCTGCGACAAGGGAAGCATAATGATTAACATGGCAAGGGGATACATAAAAAATTCGGAGAAAAAAGAGAAGGTAAAAAATAAAAACCAAATAGATTTGGAAATCATGACACATCAACAAAGTATATAAAAAGAAAAAAAAACACAACGCATAATATAAAAGACTTTTCAAATAATGATCCAAGCATTTTAGTTATAACCAATGATATGCAACAATTTGACATTTTCCCAGATATGAGTCTGAAGTATTCTATACTCCCTATGGGAATTTGATACTATTTATATGCCGAGTAAACAAACAATAACATAGCACATACGTTCCTTTTCATCACAACATCTTTCTCTTTCAATTCTAAATATATAATCATTTTCCAACAACAGGCGGGAACAAGAAAGAATTAAAACACTGGTGTTGTGAAGGTGAATGTATGAAGATGGTAGAAAACGACTTTGAGATAGTCAATGCTTGCATGAAAAATTATAAAAATTCGTTCGTTCAAGAACTCTTATCTCCTCAAAGTTAAGTTGAAAAAATGCTTAGAGAAGCTCCAGGGAAGTTAGGTGCATATAACCATTTCTAACAGCTAACTGAACATACATCTTTCTCTTGTTTCAATTCAAGGCATCTAATGAGTACATGTGAAATGTCACAATTTAGATCATTTTATGAAGAAATCATTTAATGTTGACTCGCTTACATTACACTATATTAATTTCTCTGCAAGAAGTTTCATTGAAGAAAATTGAAAGACCTTTCCATTATGAAGCAACAGAAAAAGAACACAAAGAGGCAAACCTTCGTAAATTGGTTTCATTGTTAGATCTTCGAAGTATGACAAATCCAAGATGCACAAAATCAGTCAATGTATCTCAAAGGCATTTTCCCAATAAATAATACCCACCATTCACCCACAAAATATGAAAAATATGTAAAACAGATACAGCAGGATCTCCACTATCATTTATTTTTCTTTAGATTTGAAGGTAAAACAGAAGTTTTAGGCAGTCTGCACCAACCACATGAAACATCAAGCACTATTCCTCCTACGGGCCATCTCCCGTGCCATTTCCCTAAGTTCATCCGGTGATGGTGGCCTTTCTGCCTCTGGTGGATATTCAATGTATGACCTCTGTAACATGATAACAATAAAATATGATTTGGAATAAAGATACTAGATTATAGTTAAAACAATTTCTAAATTGCATTCATGCTGATGAATAAATTCAAAGCCATCAAGATAAGACAATTGATCTTTGGAGACATTTATTTAGTCTCAAAGTGATTTAAATCATGGTAGTTGAATCGTGAATCGTATCGTGTATCGGAGAGCTGATTTATCGTATCGTGAATCGTTTCGTATCGTGAATCGTACGATTCATAAACATTTTGAAAGTTATCTTTTTTTAATTTTTTAGATGTAATGATAGTTTCTAGAGTAACTTTTTTAAGGATGAAGTAGTTTTAGTTACTTTTTTTTTTCTGGGATGCTGTAACTTTAGTTGAAGTTACCATTTACTAATTGGATTTTAAGATATTTTAAAGAAATGGGCTAAAATTTAGGTTAAAACAGGCCCAATTCCAACCCACTAAAAATCCTAGGGTTTTCTGTCTTTCATATGCACTAAGACTATCTTTGAGGGTATGCCACCGTTAGATACAATGATGCCATGCGAGTTGCTGCCGTCAAGGTCTGTTGACTTCTCTCTCATCCTTTGCGGGGTAGTGAGAGACACCACGGCAAGAGAAGCCACCGCGAGAGAGGCTGCCACGAGAGAGGCCACCGCAAGAGGCACCACCGCGAGAAAGGCCGCCGACGCCACTGCAAGAGGTGTTGCAGCAAGAATCGCAGTCGTGAGAGGTGTCATTGTGAGGAACATCTGTCTCTGTGAATGCTACGATTCGGATCGATTCGGAACGATTCATGCGATTCGAAGTCCGAATCGTACGATACGAACACGATACAGGAACAAAAACGATTCATCAAACGATTCGTATCGTGGAGCTGTTGAATCGTTTCGTATCGTACGATTCGTATCGTGAATCGTACGATACTTACTACCATGATTTAAATTGCTTATTGTACATTTAACCTTATCGGATAGTTGTATATGAAATTACATAATCTAATTTCAGGATGCTTGAATGTACAAAATTGATAGATATAACTTTACAGGCTAGCTTATGCACCATTTATGACAAATGAACTCTAATCCTAATACTTCATTTTTGTGATTATAGCAATATTTAATATCAATAAAAAGAAATTGGTGAGCATAGGTTGAAGTACATAAACCCAAAATGATTATATATGAGATATGAGAAGATGATTAAGGAGAATACATTTCCCATGAACTTGCGGAGGTTGCTGGAATTGTTGGCAAAAGTGTACATGAGAATGATTGGTACAGTCACATACACACCAAACTTGGCAATTTCTAGAATCCCTTTGGAAGTGCCCAGAGATGACATGGTATCTTTCCTATCACCAACAAATATCAATATCACCAGCAACAGAATCAAGCACTGTGTTTGAAACCGATCAATGAATAAATAAAGAGGAAAATTTATCTCAATCAATCACCATAACCAAACACAAACAGAGATAAAATCTAACCTTAATTTTTACATCACACTTTTGAACCTTTTCATTTTCCATTTCTCTCTCCTTTCCAACTTTGGTCAACATCATAAAATCTAAATTATTAATCTGATGTTTATTACAGCGTATTGAAAAGACCTTGAATCAATGCTTTTTATAATCGATGTCATCACTTAATTGGTTAGTGTCTAGATTATAGACCCTCCATGCTTTAAGACATTAAAATTGACCCTACCAACGTCTAATTTATAAAACTAGTTGGTCATCCCATCAAAGCGAAGACAGGCATGTACTGTTTTAGTGTAAGTGTGTTGCCAGCTGAAAGTGCACTAAGCTAAAATACAGTGTTAATTACAATCTCAAGCACAGTATCAATTTTACAGTGTTCATTGCAGATAGATACATCAAAACGAAAATGAAAAGGTTACTACCAAGTAATATCAATTGACCCACTTTAATAACTTATCAATTGTAAACACAGATAACAAATGAATAATCAAGTTTAAACGGGATTAAGAAAGTACAAAGACAAAATTCGTGCAAGGATTGCATGAAGTAAACAATGGGCGGAAAAAACAGTTACACGGGCTTGTCATGAAGTGAAATCGACAAGACAGAAGAAAAAAGGTAAACCTGGTATGGAGGGAACAAATGGAGAATTTGACACCAATGAAGAAAGCTTCAGGTAAGTCAACTCATTGAAGTAAACGGGATAGAAGTTTCTGCTTACCACTTGGAGATCGATTTGCGAACAAGCACTCTAGATGATAATAGATATCAGCAAATTGATGTTAGATTTCGTGAATGTGAAAGTATAGAATTCTTAGGAGTGATATTTGATTCCAAAATTGGGCTTCAAGGGTGCAAAATGGGGGCTTCTTTAAGAGAATGGGATAATTTGTTTCTGAAATTACCAAAATGGTGTAAGTTTTTAAAAATTTTTGAGGTTGGACAAGTTGTGTCATGGCACAACATAATGAAGAAGCCGTACTAGGCTGAAGCAATTTCAGCAATTTCACTACTGAAATGAAGTCGTGTCATCTTTCGATAACTTCTTTGAAAAAGATAAAATAGTCGCAATTTGAGATGACTTTGATTAAGGATAATGATTTTCTTATCACCCAAAAACAAAGTCGTGCCATGTGAAGTTGTGTTGTGGAATATGTGCTGAAGTCGTGAATGTAGCGCAACACTCACTGTCCCAAGAAGATTACCGTAAGTGTTTTAGTTGTACAAAAGAAATTCCATTCACAGATTCAGTGACAAAGACACTACACCACCTCAGGTTACATCTCAAGCATTTCTCCATTTTATCTATCCAGCTAAAATCCCACCTATCTTTAGCACTACATCCCCATCAGTTGACGGGTATTAACCCAGATACCTAAATCATGCAAGTCGTGGTATAATGTGATGTGATCCCCAATTTTCACCTCCAAAACACTGATAACATATAACCTTCCTTACTCCCAATAAAATATACAATAAGCACCCAAAAACGCTTGAACCCTTCCAAATGCAAGCAGCAAATTACAGATGCCAGGCACCTTCGCTCTTCTTTAACAAAACAATTCAAATCAAAATATAATCCTTTCCGGAAGATTCACATCCTCTAATATACAAGAAACTCTCGTAGCTCCAGAAAACACGCAAGGGAAAGGGTTAAATGCTAATCGTTTCAAATTCCTCGTCCCATTTCAACGTGAGTATAAAACCCACTAAAAAGATAAAGTTTTTAGGAGATAAATTCAAGAGATCAATAAAATAAAATAAAGGTTGTTGATGAATTGACGTACCTGAGCGTAGATTGTGACGAAAAGGCAGGAACAGGTGAAGAAATGGAAGGGGTTAGAGAAGGATCGGTGAAACCAAACGAGGATGGAGATTTGAGAAGTGCGGTGGGTCCCGCAGCCAATTATAAAACACACAAACGTCCCAACCCACGATTTTAGTGTATCGGATCAGAGAGAGATACGTATTATCGACATATATGTCGATTATTTTTAAATTAATAGGATATTCGATATTTTTATAGGATTAAGTTTTATTTAAGTCGAATTGGTATGGTGTTCAGTTGCTTGATGTCTTTATAATTCGATGAAACTCTGATGACGATATATAGGTGCATGTAAAAGATACTTTGATGTTTAAGTTAGCATTGATGATGTTAGAGATTCAGAAAATATTTTAATGTGTAATCAATACATAGAACATTGTGTTATTTATACCTTTTTACCTGTAGACCCTACCTCACTACAACAAAAATAACTTTTACTAGAGGTTATTTATGGCATTTCCGGGGTTTTAACCTCATTAAAGGAGTTTCCGACGGTTTGTTTTTCTCATAGAAAAACCAGTGTCGCTAATGGATTATCGGCGATTTTCACTAACCCCTGGTAAAACAGCACTTACCGGCAGTTTTGAAACCCCTGGTAATTACCGACGGTTTCAAACCCCTGGTAATTACCGACGGTCTCAAACCCCTGGTAATTACCGATGATTTCAAAACCCCTGGTAATTACCAGCAGTTTTAAAACCCCTGGTAATTATCAGCGGTATGAAACCCCTAGTAATCCCTGGTATTTATCTGAGATTTTAAAACCCCTAGTAATTACCGGCGGTTTTAGAACCATTGGTATTCACTGCAGTTTTGTAACCCTAGTACCAATTTCTTGTATGTAGTTTTAAATCCTTTATACCGTATAATAGTACTGAAAGTTCATTTTTTACCCCTACAATGCAATTCATTATTTATTAATGTTTTTACTTTTCAAATTCCCTTAATTTTATTTATTATACTTTTTGAGTGCATATAATTCATAAAACATATGATATGAAAAAGTTCTAACATTTAGATATTTGTTTATAACTAGATATAGCATTCATAAAAACAAGAAGCGTAGTCTATAAGTTCAAAGTAAATAATAAAGTTTAAACGTTCAAACTAGTGAAATATTACAATATCTTTGTTATACTTGTTATAAAGTCAAATAAAATGAAAGTCTAATAAAATTCTTCTGTATCAATCTTGATCCGAGTCATTTGTTTCTCCATTGGGAACACTCCCCTGATCAGATACCTAACACTAAAAATAATAATAATTGGTAACATTCTTCACAGTATAAAATATATATTAATATACTTAAAATTTAAATATTACCGATGATGAATGAAACACAGGAAAGTCATGAGGCAATTATCCTTGATAGTTTTGTACAAAGAAAGTCATCATTGCCTTCATTTCATTGATTTGTGATGTTAAAGAAGAAACCTGTTTGAGAAAATAACTAATCAAATTAATCAAACTGTCTGCATTTTACAACATGCCTAACAATAATACAAACTTAGATCAAACTCAAAATCATAAATAATGAAACATTTTACATCATGTTCATATCTTCTTTTGTTTGTAGTGCGTGATCCAATACATCATGTACATATCGAAATTAAATAAATTCTAGTGCGCCTGTATGCTTTCTCTATATGGATAATCTGGGTTCAATTATGGATATGTTTTCAGAGGAAGTGAGGAAGTGCCTAGAGGGTTATCTAAGAGAATAAACTGGAGTTCTTAATGAGTTGGAATTCTCTATAAACTTGGTGGCTGAAGCTAGGTTATAATTTTATAATTTATTTAACCTCAGGGCTAACACTCTAAGCAGACTTCTTTCTCCCACCACAATAACCATGCCGAAACTTCATGTGATCGAGATAAAAACTAAAAGCATATCTAAAGTGTAATGTTAATCTACGTACTTAATATTAAATTTGTTTAAAAAATGAAAAAAAATGCCAAACATATACTTATCATTAAACACAATAGAAATATGAATTGTATATTTACTATTTGACTTATTTCTGAATCCAATCTATGTTTCAGTTAATTGCAGCAGTTGGCATCACTGGTTAAATATGGGTTCTGCTATTGCTGTTACCCTCAATTTTTCTCTCAGGGCCACTCTTTAACTAAGAATTATTATTCTCTGTTCTACAATTGAAATGGCTTCACGAGCAGAGACAGAGCATCCCAACAAGGCATTTGGATGGGCAGCAAGGGACAATGATGTCTTAATAATGATAGCAATAACAACAATGACAGCAATAGCAATTTAACGTGATTTAACAACAATAGAAAGCATGCATTTCACCACATTTTTGGTATCCATGTGGGATGCTACTGTGCAGCTTAAAAGTGGGGTTCTGTATTCCCAATATAACAACAAAAAAGACTATATTCATGGCAATAAAATATCATTATACAGAAGAGATAAACTAAAAAAAGCAATAATTGAAAATAAGAAATTACTAACCTGATTTTGTAACTGTGTATAAGAAGGACAACTCGAAGACGCCCCACTATATGAATGTGCATTGAAGCCAAACACTTTAGATGGACAAGGTCCCAAACCTAAACCCCTAACACGTCCGCAATGTTCTTGACTTCCGAAAGCAAAAGCTAAGGAATCGGTGCTAGATACATCTTTTGATTGGGATGTTGATAATTTTGATTCATATGATTGAATTTTTTCCTATACAGAACAAGAGAAGAAACTAATTAAAATAACGTGAATTGTGGATGATAATTATAGAGTTTATTAGAATCAAACTTACACCAATTTCCCTTGCTTCATCACTAACAAATGTTCCATTAGCATGCTTGTGGGTGGCTATCCATACCTCTCCTCTACTGACCTTTTGGCCACACTCTTTTTCCTATAGAGTTGAAGAAAAATTTTATGACACAATTCAAAAAATTAAAACATAAATTTAATTTGAAGATATGTAATATTATCACCATTTCATCTCTTTTCCTTGCAAGGCTCTTAGATCCACCTGTGTGAGCAATGGTTTGCTTTGCCCTATTGTTTTTATTTTTGAGGGCATGGTCCTAATCACCAAAGTATAAAAATTAATAATAATGAATAAGGTTGATGAAAAAAAGGTTTCAATTATACCTTTGTTTTTGAATTTAGACGATAGTCAATAAAAGAAGCCCATTGGTCTCTATCTATTCCTTTTGGAGCCATTGTGATCAATTCATCTCTAGTACGTGTACCATCATTCCTTTGTTGCCACAATTCTTGTCGATGGTCTCTCCACTTTGTGTTAAGTGATTTGAGAACATAGTTTACATGAACATCAGAATGGACATCAAACTTAACCTTCAAAACATGAAACAATTAAAATTAACAACAATCATGGTATAATTAAATTATAAATTCAACTTTTACATTCCTTACCTGAATAACGTTTTTAAGTATATCTTCTTTATAATCTTTAGGAATCTTCCTCCAAAAAACCTATTCAATAATGCTCCACTATCTCCAATTGGTTGACCCTCATTATTCCATTGCACAATAATCCTTTCATTTGTAGGTAAATTCCATACATCATTGGCTGTTTTGTATTTATCTTTCCTTGATCATCTATAAAGTTTGAAAAACAAATTAAATAGTGTAGATTTAACTAAAAATCTGCATGATCAAAATCCAAGTTACAATACATATATACAAAAGTTTCAATCTGACATGGAGTTATTAAAACTGTGTTCCAACACATAATTTAAGTAGTTGCATACCAATAACATCAAACAACCATGCTCTTTTTCGTGCTACAAGCCTCTGTGATCTTCTTGCAACTCAGACTCCTCACTTTCTTCCTCTTCACTTTCAGAATATACACATGATGTACTAGTTGAAGATATCCTCACTTTCAAGATTCCTGGAAGTAAATTAGTTGAATGAAAAAAAAAACAAGTGTGCATAAATATGTGAAACGTAAATTACTTGGTTGAGGTACATGTGCAGATAGAAGGGGAGCATGTTCATTAATTGGTTGAGGTGCAGGTGCAGGTGGAGGGGGATCCTTTTCATTACCTGGTTGAGGTGTAGGTGCAGATGAAATGGGATCTTGTTCAGTACTTGGTTGGGGTGCAAATGGAGGTGGAGGGGGAGCATGTTCACTACTTCTTTGAGGGCAGTTGGAGGTGGATGGGGAAATAGAAATGAAGAACCTGTTTAGTTTTGGAAAATGAATCAATTTGTTGAATATAGATGGAAAACAAATTAGTAAGAGAGTTGAGATATCTAACCTGGTGTAGATGGACGTTGAAGATGTCTAGAATTAGTAAACTTAGGTGCAGGAAATGATATATGCACTTGTGTATCTGACTTAGACTTATTTGAGGTTGCAAATTTATTCTTGAAGACTCCTGACAACCAATAAAACTCTTGAAGATTTAATAAAGCTCAATTTTAAATTCAACATACTACCTGGATTAGATGGATGATGACATGAAGAAGACTTGTGATCAACTACTTGTCCCCATGTAGAAGAGGACTTATGGGTGGTGTGTACATCCGAACTATTACTCTTGGTTGATGTTTTCTTCATCTTCAGGTGGTCTTCAAAAAAATAAGACAAACACATATGTTAGTATCAAGTAATATGTCACATTCTGAAGGCGTAAAAGAAGACTGTGAAGTGCACTAGTTTCCCGAAAATTCTATAGAAAGATAAGTTAGTCCAGAGCTAAGTTCTTTTTATTCTCTACTGTTTCAAACACCATTTTTACAGGCATGATCAACTTAGGTTCAAAAGGCTAATGCAAAACTTTCTCATAAATAAATACAAGAACAATGAAAGAATAAAAAATATGTAGGTTTTCAACTTTGATAAGACAGTTTGAGATACTAATCAAGAGCACTGTTACAAATTGTTGAATATAATTAACATGGTGACTGTTTGGTAAGAACTTCAAGCGTAATTTATTGACCATACTAGTCCTACAAATCATGAGAGCAATAATAACTAAGTTTTTGAAAAGTATTCATTTTCAAAGTGAATTAAATGATGGGAAGTACTTCCTTTACGTGTCTAATAACATCGATCAAATATTGCTTAGTGTCTTAGTGCTAATTTTAAGAGACAAATTACTGACTTAAGCATATTGTTATCTTAGTGCAGTTTAATTTAAACACATTCAGCAATAACTCATCATAAGATCACATTCCATGGTTCTAGCAACCATACTAATAACTTAGCTGAATATTAGGAAATACCTAAGCCATTAGATTCAAAACAAAGCAAATTGACTGGTTCAAAATAAAACAAATATGAAAGCTTCTTAAAGATAATGCACCTTCTCAACAAAAATAAAAGTGTTTTTTTGCTTTAAATTTGATGATGAAAGAAAGCACTGTAGATGAAGGAGACAAAGGAGCAGAATCAAAAGTAGAAGATGTGTGTAAAGATGCATACTTCTAAAGAAAATTATTCGTCTAAAAAAGAGTGAAGAACTTGCTAGAGAAATAAAACTATCTCTTGGGCGTTTATCAAAGATGCAATATTGCTACGACGGAGCCCAAGGTATATACAAAATTGATTCTGGAATGCAAAACCCGACTTCCAAAACACAAATCCTAAAGCTACCTAATCCAAAACACGAAATCAAAATCAGAATTGATTCTGGAATGCAGAAACTGAAATTCAATTACACAAACCAAAACATCCTTGCTAGTTGCTAGTAGTATATGTGACAATTACCTTACTAGACTGTTGCTAGACAGAAACTGAAATTGAATTACACAAAAATTGAAATTCAAAGAGTGTTATGTGACAATTACCTTGCTAGTTGTATATTTCCATCCTCATCTGGATATAGTGTTAAAACAGATCTGTCTAATACTCTTAACCACAAATGGATCTGTGTTGATTAATGAGTTTCTCACTTATTTAATGTGAATCTTGAAGGAGTCTTTAAGGTTTAAAGCTCAGTTAATCAAACACACAGTTCTGGGTTAATGGACTGTTTTAAAACAATTAAGAAGAATTAAAAGAGAGAAGAAAGAATCAAGACACACAATTTATACTGGTTCGATTCAAAAAGAATCTACATCCAGTCTTCTCCTAAGTAACACACTTAGGAGGATTCCACTAAACAGAAAGGTTCCAAGAATTACAAGCACACCTATGTAATTCTAACCCCCAAAACCCAAGAACTTGATTCAACAATCAAGAACTCCCCCTAGGAGCAATGCATCCACACAATTGCACCTAGGTCCACACTTCAAACACTGAAGCTACTGTAATCAGAAATACAGAAAACAAAACAAGAAACGAAAACACCTAAGTAGTGCAGATTTGACTTGATGCTCCTTGAATCAAGCAAGATCCATCATGGTAGAGTCAACCATCAATCAATCTTGGATCTGTGCTTGAGTTATGGCAGAATCTTCTGAAGCTCTTGTGTCTCTCAGATGGCCCTTTCTCAGATGAAGACTGCGTGATTTCTCTCTGATTTTTCCAGGCCAAAACAGATTCCAAAACAGCTTTTATACAAAGGTTTTTGCTGTCACTAATTCAATTAGCATTTTACCTAATCGATTATCGTGAGTACATTTTTACTCACTTTGTGCCAGACTTCACTTGTGCCAGACTTCACAGCTAATCCATTAGTTCAGAAACTAATCGTGTGCAGGATTACACAGCAGGCCTGAAAAACATTTGATAAGGAGAAACTATTTGCCTAATGCATATCCTAACTGGACCAAGCTATGTTTTATCCCAGATCAGTAGACATCATCAAAATTGTTCTTCATTTATGGATGAAAGGCTCCCCCTTTCAACAGTTACCTAGAGATTGAATTTTATAAATTTCAGAAACTAATCCCATTTGAGTATCTGTCAACCTGTTATGAAATTTTGAGATCTTTTTGTACATAAAAGTTCAATTATTTGAATTGTAAATAGTTAAAAATAGTAAAAAGAATTAAAAAATTGTTAATAGGAGATGAAATTTGTCAAATTTAAGAACACAAATCCTATCCTAGTATTGGCCAACTCGTTACTTGTGAAATCTTTTGCAATTTTATATATACAATATCAATTATTTAAATTGTAAATAGTTAAAAATAGTAAAAAGAACTAAATTATTATTACTAGGAGATGAAATTTGTCAAATTTAAGAACACAAATCCTAACCTAGTATTGGCCAACTCGTTACTTGTGAAATCTTTCGCAATTTTTATACATAAAATATCAATTATTTAAATTGTAAAGAGTAAAAATTAGTAAAAAATTAAAAAAAATGTCACAAAAAGAAGAAAATTTTCAAATTTCATAACACCAATAATCCTCTTTGACTATTTGCAACAAGTTTCCCATGAAATTTTGAGCAATTTTTATGTAGAAAACATGAATTATTTAAATTGTAAATATTAGCAAGTAGTAAAAAACCAT
>Ga0214544_1005229_pt1 | contig 25331 bp, 12 predicted proteins | sample CNSS3metaG_FD_160074 | JGI IMG/M metagenome (GOLD analysis project Ga0214544, IMG submission 160074) | Root nodule microbial communities from cowpea collected in UCLA plant growth center, Los Angeles, California, USA - CNSS3 | ecosystem: Host-associated > Plants > Roots > Nodule | place: USA... | reverse complement strand
TATATATATATATATATATATCTAAATGTTATATATGCTTTATACTGTTAGCTCACCCTATCTGCTTGTGTTTAGCGATGATCATGTATTGCGTTACACGAGAGCAGATGATGTCATAGGTGGTTCTGGTGAGGCTTTGATCCGGAGCGGGTATTTCATAGGAAAAAGCTATACTTGAGTTTATTATTTATGGTTTTGAATAATCTTTTAAACACTCATATGGTCGACTTTATCAATCTTATTTGAGTATTATAAATTATGGATTTTAGACTATTTCAAATGTAATAAAAGTTTTAAATTCCCTGAATTTTTGGAAACACGTTAATAATAAATGAAGTTTTATTTTTATTTTCTGATTTTATTATTTAAATTTGTAATATCCGACCGGGATGTTACAACAATCACTAAGAATGTTGGAGGAAAATATTCCAATTATTCTTTGCAAATTGGAAAGAATATTCCCACCTGAGTTCTTTGATTCATTTGTCATATAAAGCATGGCTTGGTGGGCCAGTGCAATATAGGTGGATGTATCCATTTGAAAGGTGATAACCCATGATTACTATATCTTTATAGCTTTACACTTTTATTCTCATTTCAAATCATAATCTATTCATTTCTTTGTATAGATTTAGGGGGAATCAAAACGTTTTGTAAAAACCAAAGCCAAAGTGGAAGGATCAATTTATGAAGCTTACTTGCATTGTGAAACAACATATTTTTGTTCTCATTATTTCAAGAACTTCATCTTATCGCCTAGCAATATTAGGAAGGAAACACACTGGCAAAATCAAGCATGTGACTCAACATTATTAGTGTTTCGAGAAGTTAATCGTCACACAGGGAAGGAGTCGACTCATTGGTTAACTGATGCTGAATTCAACTCTGCTTATGTCCATGTCTTAATCAATTAAGCTGAAGTTAAACTATATCTTGACTATGTTCTAATCTCATTCTATGCACCCTAATCAAGAAATTTCTATACTCACTAATTGTATTCTTATTTAATAGCTCATTCGTTGTGGTTGAGCAAGTACCTAAAAGAACTGCTAATGCTCGAATATACTTAGATTTTCCTTATTTGTTCAAACATCAAGTATGAACTTCATCAAGTTTCTTAAACAAATTGTTATCGAAATTGATGCAATTATTTATTGTTGCCTATTTGTAGGTTCATAATTCACCAATGGTTCCCACAAATCAAGAGTTAAGGGATTTGGCAAATTGGCCCATGAGATGCGTCAAAGAATGGCACACCTACTTTGTTAATGGGTACAAGTTTCACACTAACGAAATACAAAGGAAATAAGACAATTAACTGTGGTGTGTACGTCAAGGGCCTTACAAACGGTGGTTATGATGATTTTTATGGAATAATTCATAAAATATATGAGTTAGAGTACAACACTTGTACTTCTCCAAATAAAGTAGTTATTTTTTATTGTGAATGGTTTGATCCTTCTAGAGATGGTACAAGAGTGAATCCTAAGTATGATATTGTCGAACATGAAATGCGTAAAAGATACCTACCATTTGATCCATTCATTCTAGCAAACAATGTTAGACAAGTGTATTATGTCCCATATTCAACATTTCAGAGCATCAATAAAGGTGGTTGGTGTGTTGCAATACAAACTAAGTCTAGGGGTTGCATTGAGTCAAATGAGGTGGAAGAAGAAATTCCCTATCAAGTTGATGAAATGTCACATGCCCATGAAATAATTGAAGTTGAAGATGTATCTACATTGCATGCCTTTCATAGTGCTCATGAAGAATTGGATGGAGAGATACAAGAAGAAGATGAAGAAGATCTGAACAACCAAGAAGAAGAAGAAGAAGAAGAAGAAGAAGAAGAAGAAGAAGAAGATGATGATGATGATGATGATAATGATGATGATGATGATGATGATGAACATGATGATGACGACGACTATGACGATCATTACAAAAATGATGACGACGACGATGACGACGATTGAATTATTTGGTTGTTGTCAGATGTTATTGTGGTTGTTGTAATTGTTAAATTTATGTAAAAGATTCCCTAATTATCTTTTGGCAAACTTTAAATATATCACTTATAAAAGTATTATCTTTGTGGTTGATACTGTCGGTAATAACAATTGTCATCATACAACTATCTGTTTCATACTTGATGTTTAATTTTGTTGTTTTATACAGTTTGATAGCTGCAATGTCACCTAAGCGTCCATCTAGTTCCAATAAAGGGAAGAAGATATCAAAACCAAGAAATCAGCCACGCTATATCATAAAGGTTCTTAACCAAACACCACATAGTGCACCTATTCAGGCACCATCCCCTTTTAGGGTACCCACACCACACCCTGCTATGGCTACCACACCATCTACATCCACACCACAGCCTTCGCATACAAGACCAGCTCAAAGTACACCCATTCAGTCACCATCCCCTATTGTGGTTCCCATACCTCTTACATCCACACCATAACCTTCCTGTATAGGACCATCCCTTGTTGTGGTTCACATTGTTTCTAGACCTTCCTCATCATCTAATCCCTCTCCTGATCTAGCTTCTGCAACAAATGCTCTTGATTCAGCTGTTGATGATATTGACCTTCCTGACAGATGATTGAATCGTTCAATCGAGGGTAATATATCCCATTATCTTAAAATACAAATTTGTATTACATGACTTGTTATTTGTTTTGCCTTGTTTTTGATGACTTTTATGCATTTATATTTAGGTTTGTTCCTTCTAAAGTTGCTTCTCAGGCCATCACTCCATCTATTAAGCAACAAATTATGTCGCCTTGGCCATCATGGGTGTAAGACCCATGAAATTTAATTAATTAATAAATGCGGGCAAGAAGAACATTTATGGTATTAAAATCTGATTTGCACGATGTGGAAAAGTACTAGCTCAAGTGGTTGAGAGTACTTAATTGTGTGAGAGGACTTGAGTTCGAGTCCTATGTATGCCAATTGTGTGTATTTATTTGTTATTATTTTAAATATATGATAGTCATGCAGTGAAATAATATAATATTTAAATTATATTAGTTAACATGAAACATGAATTGGTATGATGGTTTGGCATTGACTTGGCATATGCATGGTTGTGGGTTCAAACCTCGGAGAACCCAAATTAAACCTTATTTTTTGGTATTTTTGGCTTTGGCTTGAATATGAAAAGTTGAGAGAAAACCCTAGTTGTAGGGCAGTCGAGAGGTGGCTGAAAAATAGACATAATGAGATAGTAAATGTCATTAACATCTAATTAAGACTCAATTTTCGTTTTAGGTAATTAACCTAGCTTTTAGGCACCCTTTAAAAAAACAAAATTTGGTTAATAGTGAGGGTTTTGCAACGCTGGAAATTTTACTCATAAAGAGAGCACAAAATTGAGACTTAGGTTTGAGTGAGATTCTTGGGGGCTGAATTGAGAGGAGGTTAAGGAGGCACTTGGTGTAGGTAGAACTTTTAAATTGTCAAAGCTTTAAGCGAAGGAAAACCAGGTTAGGGGAGTTGTCCACATTAATTTGAAGTTTTGGCATGAGATGTATGATAATTACATGTTAATTATGCATGAACCTTATTTGTTTTGTGATTTTGCTGAATTCTAGAAATTTTCCAAAAACCGCCTGGCTGGCTATACATAGCCGTCAGGCGGCTCATACCCCGTTTACGTGTTTACTGTGTTTTCTGGAGGCAGTGCCTGGCGGTGAAGCCTTGTACCGCCAAGCGACGCAAGCCTGTAACCCATTCTGGGTTCTTCCTGATGAACTGCCTGGCGGTGATGAATTTTTGCCAGGCGACGCGAGTCGGTTTGGCTTGGTTTTGTGATTCTATGCAGATGGGATGATTAGAATTGGGGAAAAATCATGGGTTAGTGGTTAAGAGATGATGTGAGAATGAAATTCTTGAATTCCAGCATAAATGATGATTAAAAATTGATGGAACAGTGAAAAGAGGGGTAGGGTTTAATGACGTGAGAATTGCAGGTCTTGTAACCAAATGGGGGAAGCTAATTGGGTAATTCCATTGTGGAAACATACTAATCATTTTGTGTGGGGTTGCTAAACAATTGGAAGAGGGTGATCAATCTGCGTTGGGAAGGTATTAGGAGAAAAGAGTAATACAGGTGCGGGAATTCTGGGAATTTGCCCAGAATCGTATGCACTGCCTGGCGGTACAGGTCTTGCCGCCAGGCGCCATCTCGGGAAATCAGAATTGGAGGCGTTCCGACAGTTGCTAGAACTTATTGGTTTTTGAAAAAGTAAGGATGCGTGTTATTGAGAGTTGGAAATGTTAGCGTAATGATAATCTTGTAATGAGCATGACTATATAACTTGAGAGTGGAATAAATTAGAGTATTGTGGAATTTAGAATTTGGAGTGTCCAAAGATTATAGATATAGACTGTGTACACTGGATTTAGTAGAAAGGCTGGGTTTGAAATTATGTAATCCAATGGAACTTATTGATATAAAAGTGTTAGGGCTTGGAAACAAAATGTGAGATCAGAGGTGTGAGGATTTGTACCTATGGGTGGGGAAATCAAATTGTTAAACCAAAATAGAGGGGGAAACCTAGCTTGCAAATGATCTAATGATGTTGTACAGAATCTTATTTAGTGGAAATTTTAATATAGGTGAACCAAACATGTTGGGGGTGAAATGATGTAGATCATAGGCTTAAGTATGGGCACTATTATAGACTGTAGTTATAACCATTGAACTTGGTTGAGTGATTAACAAGGTCTGCATGCGAACAACAGTGTCTAAATTCATACCAGTACAGTGAAAGTGGTGATATTGGTATGGCGCCTGGCGGTGGGGTTAGGCCGCCAGGCGATAGCAAGGAAACAATGGAGTCCTGGACTTAGTGGCGCCTGGCGGAGGGGAAGGTCCCGCAAGGCGATAGCGGCGGAAACAATAGCCCTGGAGTGTGTCCAACTGGTGGTGTGGATTGTTCCGCCAGGCGGTGGTTGGAGAATGGTTGATTCTTAGGCGCTTGGCGCCTGGTGCCTGGCAGTACGTGTCTCCCGCCAGGCGATTTGGGAGCTGCTAGCGCCTAGCGGTACGTGTCTCCCACTAGGCGATTTGGTTGCTGTAAGTCCTAGTCATTGGACTTTGTAGGCGTGATCTACTAGAATTTTGGTGATGCTTCAAAGGTAAGATTGTTGGGTTCCTTGAGTTGAGCTCAGAACGTAATCCTTGAGTTGAGCTCGGGATAGGGGTTAAGAACGTAGCATTCCTCGAGTTGAGCTCAGAATGGCATCCCTCGAGTTAAGCTTGGGATGGCGGATGAAAATGAGGATCTTTTGAGTTGAGCTCGGGTTGGCGAGTGTTGCCGGTGTGAGTGTGCTGGTTGTGGCCAGTACGAATGGGTCTCGATAGATTGCCCTCCTTAGGAAATAGCTAATGAATTTGGTAGTCTTGGGACGTTACGAACTATGTTCGTATTTGGGAACTCCACCTGGCGTTAAAGTGTATGATCTGTAGCAATGGTTTCCCGCACGTGCTCTGTCGGTTGTGGTCGATAGGTTTGGCAGCAAATTACCTTGGGGTAATCACTAGAAGAAGTAGAACACGAATAACCTGGTTGTGGCCAGGTGGAATGAATTAGATGGGTTGGAATTCCTATGGGTTGAATGTGTCGTCTACATATATTTATGTTGTATATGTGTATGCTCTTTTATATGTTTAAATCTGTTAAGCTCACCCTATATGTTTGTGCTTGGCGATGATCGTGTGCGCGGTACACTAAGCAGCTGATGTTGATGCAGGTGGTGCTGATGAGACTTAGCCGCGGAGCGGGGATAGCATGGGAGTCTTTTTAATTATTATGTTTTGGAAAGAATTTGTAAACTCCTGTAAGACCTTTTGTTTATTATTTCAGTTTTATAAACTATGGTTTTGGAATTATATGTGGCTTTTATTGTACGTTAATAAAAGTTTTAAATTTCCCGCGTTTTGGGTATTAAGGAATTATTTTAAATGCGACTGGTTATTTAATTAATTTTATTTTATATTATTAAATCCGTAATATCCTGTCGGGATGTTATAATGGGGAGCAATACATGAAGAAGAGAAAGAACCTTTCTGACAACGATTTAAGGTAAAACGTTATGAAACATGTTTTCATTATCTATGAATGTATCTATTTCAAATGCGCAATAGATGTCCACTGTTGTATTTGATTTATTTTATAAATGAAGGTTCAATGGAGACCTGAGCACGAAGCTCAAATTAGAAAAAATTTCCACAATAGAGCATCTAATAGGTTATCTGATATGTTTAGAAATGCTAGGAATGCAGGATAACACCCTTATTGGATTGGGGACCATATCTGGAATCGCCTGCTAGAACATTACAATTTTGCTTCTTATTGCAATAAATGTGCGACAACCCAAAAAATTAGAGCTTCAGAAAAGGGTGGGACCCTACACACGGGTGGTTCCATTACCACTCATGAGCATGCCCTTCGTATGGTATAAACCTTAATTCCTTTTATTTTCATATTATGACTAATTACGTCTTTTATAATGTGTATCTGTTTGCCTTTATTTTGTTACAGGCAAAAGAGCTAGTGCGGGAGGCGTATATTGATGATGTATTTTACCAAACTCATCTTCGCAAGGGATCTGGCAGGTTTGTTGATGAAAGGTCTAGGAGAACACATGTAAGTAAAAACTTATACTATAAATTCCTTTAAACTTAAATATCATACCTTATTGAACTTCATTCTCATTGTTTTCTTTTAACAGGAAGAATTTTCAACTAGACTATCACATGTCAAATCTGAGCAAGGGTCATGTGTTGATGCATTAGACCATATTGATGATGTTGATCAGGAAGACGTCATTAGGACATAGTGCTAGGTTGATGTTATCGGCAAAAAAAATACAGGAAGACTTTATGGGACTAGAGAGCTTGGTAAAAGTTACACTGGAATAGGTATCCACAAACAACAACCATCTTCTTCCAGCAATGTCGAGGAGGCTGTCAACCGACTCACACAATGACTAGAGGAACGTGATCAGGCTTTTCAAAATTTGAGCCAAGATTTTCAAAACCTCCAAAATCTAATCATGGCCTATCTGTCTATTGAAGCCCACACTCGTCTTCAACAACAATCCAGTCCAGCACCGCCCTAGCAATAACACACTTTAGTCCAGCCCACTCTAGTCCAGCCCACTCTAGTCCAACCCACTTCAGTCCAGCCCACTCTAGTCCAACCCACCATAATCCAGCCACAATCCCAGCACCAACAGGACCATGAAGCATAACAAAATCCACCTGATGATTATGTAGATTATTAGATTAGGACTTCGTTCTATATTGACTATCTTACATATTATGTGATTACATTAGTTAAATAACACACTGGACACTATGAATGATGGATGTTTAGATTGCTTTTTCTTTTATATGCGGACATTTTAGAACCTTGATGTTTGTGTGGTGTATCTAGACATATAATGTTAATTTTATGATATTTGTTTGGATTACCTAACTAGGATTATACATGAAATTGGCAAGTCTGATTATATCTGTGAGATTGTAGGTTTGATAATAATTGTGTATGTTTGGAAAGCTTAAATTGCAGAATGCACCAGAATATGACATTCCCACTACCGATGGATATATCCGTCGTAAAATCTGTCGAAAATTCAATCCCCTAACGCATGACATTACTGACGGATTGTCCGTCGATAATTACTGACAGATATATCCATCGGTAACTATTACCTATACCATATTTATCGATGAATTATTTCCCATTGATAATCCGTCGAAAAAGAACGTTTATCGATGAATTGTTTCTACATATTCTTAAAATAGATATGATAAGATCTCAAAATTTTTACCATAAAAAATCTTATGTATCATTTTCAAACTTGGACAACTTTCCATAATTTTGAAAAGGTTTCCAATTAGAATATAAGTGGAGATTACTCCTCTTATTTCCTTTGTTTGTAACGAGATACAAATTATGAAATTTATGGTTAAGACCTTTCTGTATTATTTTAAAAAATTCTTCTTTAAATTTGAAATTTTTATGGATCAAAAGTCATAAACAATTTTGTAGATGAAACTAAAACTCAAACTCCTTTGATTTTTAAAGGCTCAATTAGTTTTTGAAGTTTAACTATTTATTTATTTATTTTAACTTCATTTTATTATTAATAAAATATACAATCAAGTTGTTCCTTTCTTAAAAATGCAATAATGACAATTTCTATCCAATTAGCCATAAAATCGTTCACACATAAAATATTAACGATTTTAATTTCTATATACTATAAATTAGAACAAATGTGTAACGACAATTTAAAATATTAACGATGATAATTGAAAAAAAAAAGTATTTTTTTAAAATTTATTAAGTCCTGAAATATTCACATTGTTATACATTTTTTAAAAAAGTGCATGTTTAATTTTTTTTATTAATAAAGGAATTAAATTGAACAAAATAGCAAATAATATAATAAAAAAAGTAATTAAGTCCTTTCAAAAAAATCCCCATATTAGCACAAAAAACCAAGTCTCATAATGTTGAGCATTCTAATATAATCACCAAATGGATTCATTGAGAAGGAGATTATGATTTGATAAAGTGATGGCAATAGAATGTGCCATTTGTCATCAAATAGAAGATAAGTAATGAATGAGAAATGATTAGTTGAAGCAAACAAGAGTTTATTAGCATATATTAACAACTAACAAAACCAACATAACGTAGAATCTAAAATCTATTCAAACTTAATACAACCATTGATCAATATCTCTCAAAGTAGGGACATATCTCTCTCTGCCCCTTTTCGAAAGTAAAAAAAAAAAAAAAACTTAATCTATTGATTGCCTAAACATGATTAATTAGACAATGATTGTAATAATAACAATAATAAGACAAATCTTGCTTGTATTGCACATAAAATAAACTACTCATTAATTAATAATAGCATATCTAAAGCCATGTAGAGTTTATTCTCTCGCGTGATGGAAAAGAATTTTGTTAAGCTTGTGTCTTTCACTTCTCATATATGAGACAAATATAGTGTCCCAATTACAACTATGCCTTTTAAATGCAACCATCAAAACAAATAATCATGTAAATTCTCTTATAACAATAATATATATATATATATATATATATATAACAAATAGATTCGTATACGTGAGAATTGTATGTATCAATTCCTATATTGAGAAAGAATATTTAGATTTGAGGATGGTAATAATTTTTTTTTTAAATTGAGTACATATGGAGAAAAAATAAATTCGTCCTTATTCTAAATTAGAAAAACACTTTTATTTAATTTGACATTTTATTTTACTATTTTATAAAAAAATTGTTTAATAAATATTTAAAGGATACAAAACACAAGTATACCTGACAATACATGATTGGAACACAAATTTTATATTTATTAGATGTCAAAGTTTAAAATATATATAATAGAGAGAGAGAAAGAAATTTTTATTTTGAAGATAAAACGGTATAATTAAATTTATACTCATCATCCATTATTAAGTGAAATTATCAAGTTTTCAAATTTTATTTTTTATTAGAAAAGATAGCGCTTTTAATAAAATTTTGATATAAAATTTTTTTTATTTGAAAATTAAATTTTGTTAAGAAATAAATTTTAAGTCTAATTCAACCTTACAAAATTAGTTTGTGCCTCTCACATCTCACATTAAAACATATAAATCTCCTCAAACGTGAGACTAAACACTAATAAATGGTTAGATAACAACTCAATAGCATATGAAAAAAAAATAGACCCAATAAACAGTACATTTCATTATGATAGTCTCTATCTTATGGTTCTGATAACATATTAAAAAATAAATTTTACTCAATCCTACAAAACTGGATTATATGGTGATGGTTTTGGTATTGATTTCATATTTTATATTTTAATTAAGGTGGAACTTCCAATAAAATTAAATACGGTTTCAATTTCAAATATGTTGAACTAAAATTATTATTGTCAATTACTACATTATAAATATTATTTGTTTTAAAACTCATAATTTCCCCTCGTATTTATTTATAAATAAAAGATGTTTTTAAAAATAAAAAAGAATAATATATTTAAATTATTCTTAATTTTAACTTCTAAATAGTGTAAAACTATAATGAATATGTCATAGTTGATATATATGAGATAACTCAACCTAACATTATTATCAAAATTTGAAGTGGGAACAAATTCAAACTCAAATCCATTTAAAGCAACAACTGGGGTATTAGTATTCTTACGCATCACATATGTGTAATCTTAGTGGTTAAGTATTTTGTTTTGACAAAACTGCATAATGCGATCCCTAATTTCCTAGCGTGGTTGTTTCCAGGTTGGAGCATATGCTATTGACATAACTAGTTATCCATAGCTTAATCATGCCACCAAACTTTCTTCTTTTACTTTACTTAATTAATTCATTATATTTAACTATGCACACAATAAAATATCTTTTTAATTAATCTCATCTCCTTCTCCTTATTTGTCACCTTTGCATGATTTCAATGCATCTAGATTATGGTAGTAGAAGAAGAAAATATCTCACTATAGTTAACTATTATAATGTATGAAAAAATTGTTGATTTTTTTATAGTACTTATCATAAATGTTATAATTATTATCTGACTATGGGAATGTGTTTACTATAAAAAAATATAAAAAAATGGAAAAGTGAGTAGTGAGAGGATGAGTGTGCAATCACTAAGAGTTAGTGCAAGATTGCTATAATCCAACATAGAACAATTGTGTGTGGTGGCATAGGAGAATGAAGAATGAAGAATGAAGAATGAATAATAATGAAGAATTTGGGGTTATGTTATTATAATAGATAATTAAAGTAGTTATCCACTTGATTACACAAGTTCATTTAAGAGGTTGTATTCACTAAAAAAAGTCAACGACTGGGTCCTAATTTTGGCTATGTGTCAGGTTATTCTAACGGCGCACGATAGCAGCATGTGTAAGCTGAGAATAGTTAAAAAAGGAGCATTGATTTGTGATACTTGTGATCACATTATTGATGTTTTGTTATACTTTTTGTTTTACACTTATTTTTCTCTCAAGAAATATTCTTTCCTACACACTTTTTTAAGACCAGGTTTCAAAAAGTTCATTTACATATTCCGTTCACACTTTACAATTAACTCAATAAAAAATATTATATAAATGGTTAGTGTGTAGAATTTAAAGTAAAATTCTTGTAGTATTATTGAGTTTGATTCTTCAAAAAGAATCCTTGACTTTACTTATGAGTTGATACCAAACTTTGTATAGTGATACTTGATTGAATTAAATGTGTAGAAATCATTGAAAATTAGTTAGGATTGTGGAAAGAGTATATAAATATAAAACTTACGTGCAAATATTCGCATTATTCATTGATTGTTTAAATAACTGAACAGAGAGATAATTTGATTTTGTTTTTATATTAATTTTTTTAAAAGTAAATTTTTAGTGCTTTGAAATACCAAAGAGGGTAAAAGCTACAAAGTTCTCAAAATAGTTTATTTACTCACTATCAAAATTGGAGTCAATATGAGTTGATCAATTTCTTAAAAAGAATGAAAGCACTGGAGATGAAGAAGAAAATATTCAAAATAAAAGTGATGAGGCAGAATAGTATGTTGGAGAAGGAAATACATACCAAGATTAAGATGGTGAATTAAATCAACAAGAAGATAAATATTTTATTATTAGCAATTGACATTGTTTTTCATATGTAATATTTTTTGTGAGTTGAATGTCAAAATAAGGACAAATAAGAAAAGAACAGAGGGACCAACTCAATGTTTAGCAATACAAGGAAGATTAATTCAAGAGCGTCCAAAAGGTGTATTTGACATGGATGGAGAACTTATTGATCCTACTTACAAAATTATAATTGACTTGAGTTATTTTCTTGGCTTGATAGCAAGGAATTCAACCTTTTGTCTCTTGATTTACACAAGTTTTAAAGCTCAACTTAAAGATAAAGATAGCAAGGCTCACATATGGATATATGTTCAAGTGTGAAGAGTAAATATTAATTTAGCGACATAAGTATTTTTTAAAATGCATCCATTTTAATATTCTTTTTATATAGGAAAAGTTCAATATTAGTGATAAAGGAGAGAAAGTCTATTTACTCGTTTAAATGATACATGGAGATGTTACAAAAGGTTAAGCAAGAAAAAACACTTTTCAAAGTATTCCATAATGAAGGATCAGGTAAAACATCGTCCTTTATTCATTTCTGATGCTCATTTCAAGCACACTAGTATTATCAAAGTAGGTTATTTGATGTCTTATTACTTTAAATCCACTTTCCAATATCTACCTTGATTGCTATTTTTCTCTTATTATAATGTAGAGCATTAACAAGAGAAACACTACAAATAAAGTTAAACAAAAGTACCTCCATCATATGGGACCAACCAATTTTGCTACAATTCAGACTGAATTGGTAATATATTTCTACCTATGTCCTCAAATGTTATATATCTAATGCAAAAATATGCTAATTAATATTTTCTTCTTATTCTTTCAATATTCGATCATTGTAGCGTTCTAATAAAGAGCTAGGAGAAAAAATTACTCAAATTGAAATGTTTATAACAATTCGTCAACATTGAGAAAGACAAAAAGGAAAAGAAATGGATGAAGAAACACATAATGCTATTATAAGCTTAAAATTATTTGGAAATACATATATATCTATTTTTTTTAATCTTACATTGATTTTGTTTTACTAGATTACGCTTCAGGGTTCCGGTCAAAAAACTCAAGTGAATTTGTAGAACAAACATTTCTATCACTCTTTGGAAAAGAGAAGCCTATGGGAGTACATTGTTATGGAAGGACTATGACACCATCAAAATTGAAGAAAAATGAAGAAATTGATGTCATCAAGAAAGAACATGCAAATGAAGTGAGTGGTATGACAAAGGAAATACAAGACCTACGGGAAATTGTAAACTTTGTGGTAAAGCAACAAAATCCAGATTTAGATGAAGAAGACTTAAATAATATGATGGCATGCGTTTTAGGTAAAGAAAGTAGTTCAATGAAGCCATATTCTTCTAGATCAACACATTATCCATATTGTGAGCAGGTAAAGAAAGTTCTTAGTTGTACTTCCACCATTAACATCAATGTAAAATACCCCAAAAAATTCTACTAGATAGGATAATATGGTCAGGATGTTGCAATAACTAATTGATGCTTTAGACTCTTAGCAGCAAAATGATAGGTATTTTGTGCATATTACAGATGTTACATTAGATTAATATTATACTAAAAACACTCCTATTTTGTTTGTTAATTAAGATCAATGAGGCATTATGTAGGAGAAGAGTCATAATGATTTAGTGCACAAATGTTAAGTTTGACTTAATTAACTTATTAAAATGTATAATATGTTGGAAAATTTGACAATATATTTTGGTGTAGTTTGCATCTTCAAGACCATGAAGAAAATGAAGATAATATTATGGAATAATGAAATTTGTTATGTAGTAAAGAAACAAATTTAGATATATTATATTTTAGCTTTTGTAGCCTTAATTTTGAAAGTCCACCATTATTATGACTTCAAGATAGTTATTTTAATCATGTAGTTTGATCTATTACATTGAAATATATGTATGAATAATTTTATTAAGAATTCAATTATGAATATTTTGTGTACTAATATTGTTTGAAGTGTTGATAGAGTGTGGGGTGTAATTGTATAATATTGTGATTTGAAGACATACAAAGTTTCCATATTGAACTTTTGTATAAGTAATCTATAAAATAAAATAAAAAATTGCATAAAACCAAATCTTAATAAATATGGCTTAAACTAAAAGAGAACATTTATACATGTGTTGTCTAAACTCAATCTGAAAATTGTTGCCTATAGTGAGAATTTTAAACAACAGTTTTAAAAATGTTGTCGTACTGAAAATCATGACCTATTATCTACGGCTACAATCACCTAAACCAAGCTTAAAATATCGTTGCCTAAAATTTAGACCACAATTTTTATAGTTTAGGCCACAATTTTAAGTTGTTGTCTAAAGTGATTTTTATTGTAGGGAAACTATTGTATAACTTGTTATATATAGAAACTAATTTATTTTAATTATTACAATTTTAAAAAATTATAATGGTCCATGACCAAGTCTATTTATTCCACGTTTCGTCATACTGTAAAACTTTCCTCCCAAATAAACTTTTTGTTTCAAATATACTCTTAGTATTCTGAAACTAAATTCATAATTTGAAATCATATATACCACCCCAAAAATATAAAATAAGAATGAACTTTTAATAGGGACAACTCAAGGGGAGACCTAAAGCAAACTTAAAAAATAAGGCATTCTATTTAAAATTTATTTTTTGAACTTTTTTTATGCAAAATTATTTATTAAATTTTATAATTAATTTTATTTAATATTTCTTTTTCAATAGATAATAAGGCTAATATGTTTAATCTTTATCGAGACATTCTTGATCCTAAATAGGAATCCATGGAAATTGATAAAATTGAAAGTAATGATAAGTGTTCGGTTTATATATATATATATATATATATATATATATATATATATATATATATATATATATTTTTATATGGGTTATGGTTAATTATAGACATAAGTTTTAATTATAGACATAAGTTTTACACATATAAGCCATTTGACACCACTTTTATCCTAAAACCTTAAGACAATGGTGTTATGAGTCTTTATTCGTATACAGTGTTTAACTTTGTCTATTTTATCCACTGTGGGACTTTGACTCACACTTGGGCTATTTCCAACAATAAGTATAAAATAACCAATCTAAAGAATCAGAATCATGAAAATAAAATAGTTAAATCTTCAATGGTCGAATGAATTGAGTAGTGGGCGAAGGAGGGGACCAAAACAACGAAAGGATGGAGGCAATGACAATTGTAAAATTGAGAAGAGTTCTTCTCTATGATTTTTGTTACAAAAAAAGGTAAGTCTTTTTTTCCCTAAACTACAAGTATCTTTCTTCAGAAAACTTAGCTTTGAACATAGAGTTTAGATATGGTCCTTATTTTCCTATCACGTTCTTGGTTTTTAAATCTTATGCTCCAATTAATATATTATCCACCAAAAGACTATTACCCTAATCTAAATAATAGTTTTGTAGAAAAAATCTAGTTCCTCATCAAGACATGCAAAAAAAAAATAATCTCGAAACTCATAAATCGAAAAGTACCAAAAAATAAAACCGAACAAAAGAAACACATTTTTAATCCTAATACATATCCAACAAATACAACAACAAAAAAACAATAACAACACAAATATAAAGAAAAAGCATACTAATAAAAAATGAAGATAAAAAATACACCCAAGTAAGAGTGTGATTCAAGAATGTAATTTGTCAAAAACCCTCAAAAAAGAACTCTAAAATATAGGAAGTAGAGGTAAGAGAAATCACATAGAGATGAAATAAGAAAATAAAGTCAAAATTGATCATAAGAGAATAAAGATAATTAATTATTTTATTTTTTGTAAAATAAATTATAATTTACTAAAAAAAAATTTAACTCATTAAATATAATTTTTAATACCAATAAAAATTAACATACACTAAAAAATAATTTATTTAAATTTTATTCTCAAACATAAACTTATAATTAATTTAATAAAATTATATTAATACTAAAAAATTGAATTTTTTTTAAAATATAATTTTATAATTAATTTAACAAGAGATATATTAGTCCTAAAATATATATTTTTAAGTTTTTTTCTTAAACATAATTTTATAGAGAAATATTACTATTAATATTTTTTTAGTTCTTCTGCTTTTTAAAAGGTCAAAGCGAGTGTTCTACGTAGTTACATACCCTTTAACCGGCGCTAACTTTTAAAAGATTTAACTTCAGCCATTTTATTTTGCTCGTGTCATCACCCTTTAAGTTTGAAGACTTAAAATCATGGTACTCAAAAGTAGCGTGTTAAGTTTAAATATGGTAATATATTTAAAATTTTATTTTAACTTTTTATTATAATTTCCATTTTGAAATAAATTTTAAGTTTTAAAAAAATCATGTTATACGTTTAACACATTTTTTTAAGATTTAAATGTACCGTATCTCAATCTTAAAAATATACTCTTCAAAATAAAATATTAAGATTTCAAATTATATAGGACAATTATTTCAAAACTCTAGAAGATCGTTATTCCCTGTTAGCCTTGTTATGCATGTATGTGACTTGGCATGACGCTTTCTTTTCTTTTTCCCAATATTTATCTACTTTTTTTTTGTCTCTTTTCATCAAGTTTATTTTCTTGGATAATATAGGTAAGACTTTTTTCTCTCTTTGGAAGCTTATTCATCCAAAGTTTTCAACTCATTTGAATTATTTCAATTTTCCTGACATAGAGTGTTTCCTGTTCCATATTTGTCTGTCTAGTTTCTACTTTGGAAGTCAAAGCATTATCAACTAAATTTGAATTTGGAATTAATAATTATAATGTATTTGTTAATTTATAATAATTAATTTTCTTTGTGAATTAAACGTTGGTCAATTACGTAGCTGCACAAGAATGGTTGAAAATTTATTTTAACTCAAAAAAATTAGTGTATTGATTATTATATTATGAAGCCTCAAGATAGCATAAAATGGGATGGCTAAAATCCAAAGGAAAATGTCAATAAAGGCCAACCTTAAACTCCTGGCCGATCTCTAAGCTACAACTGAATTAAGTTAAAAGGTGAAAAATTTGTAGAAAGTTTGAAGTCTCACTATTATAAAATAAGACTTATAAAATAAGAAATTAAATTTCCGATTTATAGATAGATTTAATTAAAGAGGAAGTTTGTAGGTAATTACAAATTTTACTTATAAAAGAAGAAACTAAATTTCTTTTTTTTACTACTAAAAATTTTCATATTTTATAAAATTTTTCATGTAAATTTATTATAAAATTTTATAAAAATATACTTCTATTTGTTATTTTTCTTAGGTATTTTAATTAATAGATAATTTAAATAATTATTTCTTACAAAATTATAAAATTTATAAATATTTTTTGCAAAATTAATTATGAAAAATGTTTTATATAAAATATTTTGTAAAAAAATTAGTTGTAATTTATTACAAATTATTACTCATAATAAAATTTGTAATTAGTATCTAAAAAAAATTTCAAAATTAGTTGTAATTTGTAATTAGTAGTGTTTACATTCTTAAATTTATATTTTTTCTTTTAAATCTCTTTTTAGTGTTTGATTTTGGTTGAAGTGTCGTTAATTTGACTAAAAGTGAGACATTTTTGGCATGACAGTTTTTTGATTGATGTTGATTAGATTTTTTTAATGATGTTAATATGAATTAATTTTTATTTAAGTTTTTATTATTATTTTTTATTGATATAAATTACTATTATTTTTTTGTTCAATATTAATAAATTTTTTCTTTAGTATTAGGAGACCATATTTCCACGAATGTAAAATCACCTTTTCAATTGACTTCTATCATGGTTTTTTCTCTGGTAGTGATTTTTTTTTTTCTATTATCAACACAAATCCTTGTTGTAAGTTTGTTAAAAATAAAATTCTAATGTTTTAATGAAAATACTTTGAATCAGTATTAACGGTTATTTTTTACTAATGCCAATTCAAGAATTTTTTTGAACCACATTAGGAAAAAAAGTTGACAAAAAAACTTCAACCATCAACATCTTAAAAATAACATTAATCAATGTCACTATAATTGTAATCCACATCAACTAAAAACAATCATGATTAACGTCAATGAAACACAAGTTTTACTAATATAGATGGAGAAACCTTTCACGAACTTTGATAATATATATATATATATATATATATATATATATATATATATAATTATTCGAATAGTATCCAGTTTGGGGTAGTGTGTCAAATAGGTATCCGGTTTTAAAAAAATGTCAATTACGTAACCAAATACGTTAATGTGTATCAATGTAGTCCATTTATTTTGACGCTGTTAGAATAGTTAATGTTGATTGATTGAGGTTGGTCTGAGATACAATTTTGGAACACGTGGAAATTATGCAATTAGTGACGTGGATATATGTGGTTGGTAATGTAAATTAGAAAAGGAAAAAAAAGAATTATTGATTTGGTAAAGTTAAGTTTGTCGAGGGGAAGAACAACAGGAGAAGAAGATGAGGGAAACGCAATTTAGCTTTCACTGGCATTCTTAAGTGAAAGTGTAGTTCGAAGGCGTCCTTGAGAGCAATGTGGGTTGGATCGTGAATGAAAGGTGTGTATTTCTTTGTCTTGTACTAGTTTGGTTGCTGAGTTTAGGGTTTTGTGAGTGTCTTCGATATTGCAATGATTTATGGTGTTTAGGTTCACTCTATTTGATGTTTTTGTAGTTTCAATGTTTTGCTTTTGATTTTTCTAATGCGGTTGAGTCAATATTACTTTATTGATTTGGTCTCCCACTATATATGATGGTGACAGTGTTGAGTTTAATGGTGTGGTCCCCCTTTGTAAATTTTGTTGTTGTCTTGGTGGTATGATTTGTAAATTGTGTTTCATACTTTGGGAATTTTTATATTTGACAAGGATATATAGATAAGGATATAATAGTTGAGATGAACAAAGACAATTTTGAAGTGGTGTTTCACCATGGGGGAAGGTTTGTAAATGATGGGTCACTGAAATACATTGGAGAGAGAGCAATAGTTTATTATGTGACTTAGACATATGAAGTTACTTTGAGATAATGTCAATTTTGAGGGAAATGGGTTACATGAATGTGAAGGAGTTGTGGTATTTAGTAGGTGGAGGTTATGTTTTGGAAGGAAGGTTGGAGTTGCTAAGTGATGATAGAGGAGCATGTCATATGGTCAATATTGCCACACTGAATGGTCAAGTGCACCTTTATGTGGTGCACTTCGTGTGTGAACCTTAAGTAGTACATATGTTAGAAGACCAAGTTGTTGTGGAGGGTAGGAGTGAGACAGAGGCACAAGTTAATGTGGAGGGGGGGGTTAGGACCAAGGTGTTGTGGAGAGTGGGAGTGAGGCTGAGGCACGAGTTAATGTAGAGGGGGAGGGTTAGGACCAAGGTGTTATGGAAGGTGGGAATGAGGTAGAGGATAATATGGAGGTTGAGGCTGAGCAAGAACCTGTTGTGGAGGGTGGGATTCATGCAAAGGATAATGTGGAGGGGGAGGGTGAGGAAGAAGTTGTTGTGGAGGGTGGGAGTGAGGGTGAGGATAATGTGGAGGGTGGGAGTGAGGGTGAGGATAATGTGGAGGGTGAGGCTAAGGAAGAAGTTGGTGTGGAGAGTAGAAGTCAAGCTGAGGAAGTTGGTGTGGAGAGTGAGGCTAAGGAAGAAGTTGTTGTGGAGGGTGGGAGTGGGGCTAAGGAAGTTGGTGTGGAGGCAGGCTGTGAGGGTGATGATGACTTTGAGGTCAGTAGTTGGACTGAGTTTGAAGGGAAAGTCATGAGTGAAGATGAATTGTATGATGTTAGAATTGAAGGAGAGGAATTGGAAGATGAATTGTATGATGTTATAATTGAAGGACATAAAGTGGATGGAGCAAGTGGGTGTTCTAGAACAAAGTCAAAGGTTAAAGATGTGTTTGACATGGGGTTGTCTAATATTTAATGGGAGTCTCAAACATTAGATAGTTATGAATATAGTGATACAACAGATGATGATAGAGATAGATATGGTCACTTTGGGATATTCTTAATGCCAAAAGTATATAGGACTACAATTGGGAAGTTGGGACGTAATTCGCTGAAAAGGAAGAATTCACTAAGGCAATTAGAACCTATGGTGTGCACAGTAGTAGAAAGTTGAAAATTTTTAGAAATGTCAAAAGAAAAATTTGTGTGAAGTTTTTGGGTGCCAAATGTAAATGTAAGTGGTATGCATATTGTGCTTTTAAGGCTGCACAGAGTACATGACAACTAAGGAAGATTATCAACACCCGCACATGTAGTAGGGAATTTAATAACATCAAACATGATTAAAAATATCATTCATAATAATATTTTTAAATTATAAATAATTATTTGATATTTAAATAAGTTTTACATTTGATAGTAATTAAAATATTTTATTCAAATAAAAATATAATAAAATTTATTTAAAATGTTTTATTTAAACAATAATTTAAATAAAATAATTTAAAATAAAATTAATTAAAATTAAGCATATTTAAATATTTTAAAAATTATAAACTTCTCAATTCAAACAATATTAAAACAAATATTCATCACCACGTTAATTGACAAAAATGGAAAACAAAGTTTTGTGGTTTCACATCTTTTTTCAAATATATTTATTTTCTTAGTTTATATTTTCAAACATGTTAGTTATCATTATAAATTTTGATATTTCAACTATACTAAGATTGTTAGGGAAACACGTAATTCGATAGAAATCTTAATTTGTATGCAACTAGTCTTTAAGAATCCCACACTCATGCACATTAATTACACTCCAAAACTCAAACAAATAATTTATACGGTTCAAATGTAGAAATACTCAATTTAAAATGAAAAAACACAAGAACACAAACATTAAAAAATTTTAGGATTTTCTTCATATAACAGAAAAATAAGTTATAAGAAGAAATTCAAACCTGAACCTTGCTTTAGATACCAAAATGATGCAATCCTATCTACGAAAGATTATGATCATTTTTGAATTTAGATTCCTTTTGTAAATTAGATAAAAAAATAGAATAACAAAAGATATATTAGAAGAACGCAAAATAAGATAGAGATGAATGATGTCATAATCTAGCAAATTGATAAGTCAAGGAAGATTGATCACAAAGAATTCAATCTTTGATAAAAATCAATGTTCTATAACAAGAACAAGGAGAATCTTCTCTTAAATGAAAATTGATTTCATATAATGACCAACCAATGTGCTACAAATGTATTTGGTACCCTTATATACCGGCATAAATGTTTAGACAATCTAAGAAACCCTTATGTGTTTGGATGAGACAATTTAAGAGAGTAATTCATTTGTTTGGAAAATTTAAAAGACTTTTAAGAAAAATGACATGTTTGGATGAAGAAATTTAAGGAAATTGAAATTGAGGAATTTTAAGAAGGTATTTAAAATAACTAAAATAGTAAAATTTGAAATTCACTCAAAAAAATAAAGAAATTGAAATTTCCCAAGTTGTAAAATTGCTCATTCGTTGGGACAAAAAAAAGTCCACAAGTCTAAAAAGTTGAGTCGGTTTAGGTAGAAGGTCGAGACAAGTCGTTTGGCTTGAAGGATGAGTTGAGCCAGCCTAGGCCGAAGGTCAAGTCGAGTTGGTACTGGGCTAAGTTTGAGTCGAGTTGGTACGAACGTAAGGTTTAAACCAATCTACTCTAATTAAAGGTTGAGCCGAATCAACTTAGGCCGAATTGATTCAAATTGTGGCAAGGTCGAATTGATTCGCATTGGCCCAAGTCGAATTAGTTGAGGTTAAATAGGCTTAAGTCGACTTGAACTAAAAGTCAAGACGAGTCGTACTCAAAGGTAGAGTTGAGTTCGTCGTAAAATAGAAAATAAATTGTTTTATCCAAACAAGAAAATTGAAATCTAAGATATTTCAATTACTTCATCCAAACTAATTATTTAATAAATGAAGAAAATTTAATTATAGGTCATTCAATTACTAAGCATTTTAATTTCTTGAAATTGTTGAAATCCCTCATTCAAATACAAGGTAAAAGAAAACCTAAATCCCACAAAATGCAAAAAAATAAACTAAAAATGTAGTTTCAAACGTTAACTCTCGCCCAACAACATAACTCGCCCAACGAGGTGGAGATCTATTAAAATCATAAAAGTTTCACCCATCGAGCTTACAAATAAAGAAAATTATAAAGCTTTTAATTGTCCTGAAACTATTCTTCAAGTGTGCTCCAAGCTATGATCTTCATGTCCTTTAAATTTCAATCTTCATGGAGCATCAATAGTTGCAATGATACAGGGGCAAATCATTTATAGTGCAGGGAGGGGCCATGGCACCCCAATATTTTTGATTTTTTTTTAAATTATGTGTATATTTTTGAATTTTTTTTAAATTATATTTATATTTTTGAAATTATTTTAAATTATACATATCATTTAAATTTTTAAATATTTTAAAAATTATATGTAGTATATTTTAGAAATTAATGGAAATTAAATTATGTGACTTTTTATTTTTTTTATAAAACACAATCTTTAACTTTAACGAAGTTGGTCATCTAGTTTTTTTTAGTCTCAATTTAGTTCCGATTTTTTAAAAAGTTGATGCAATTTCGTTATTTTCATTAAATTTTTTGAAGCGAATCAAAAGATTTTTCATTAAAATTAACACTTGAATTATGTTAATTGTACCAACAAAACAAAACATCCTTATTAACCATTTTAATTTTCAATTAATTGAGACTAAAAAAATATTAGACAACCAACTAGACATTTCTGGACAAATAAAGAAACAAAAAAAAAATCATTAAACCAAATATTTATTAAGATATTTTTTATTTCTTTCTCATTGTCTTTCTAATTTTTCACAAATTATATTTATTTCTCATTCTCATATGTTTTCTTTTTTGTTTTTGAAGAAAAAAAAATTAGACACAAACTTTTTTTTTTCTGATTTCTCATTTGTTTTCTTTCTTTCTTGAAAAAAAAAGATAACTCTCTATCTTCTTACCTGATAATAAAATATTAGTTTAAGAGTTATTAACATGATTTTTTTTATCTTACAAGCCTTTTGCAAATTCATTTTTTATGAATATATATAGATGAAAAATAAAATAATAGATTTATTTATTTTTAAATGATTAAAGGAAAGCTATTCATGAAGATGAAAACAAATACATTTCACTTCTTCATATATTTTGAAACATTATACTAATAATCTAATCTAATGATCCAATTGTTTAGTTTAAAGAATTATTTTTTGAAACATTATACTAATAATCTAATTTAATGATAAAAAAATTATATTATTTTGGCCCCTCTAAAATTTTTGGTCAAGATCCGCCACTGCAATGATATATGTTCTTCCAAGTTCTTGGTCTTTAACCTTTTCATCCATCCTTGACCTTGTCATAGTTTCTTTGAATTGCATTGATTCCTCCTCAAGTTCTTCTTATATGAAATCAAGGGATAGTCCTTTGTCAATAAAAAGTCGAGATTGTTTAAAAAAAAAAAAAGCTTAATCACTATATATTAAAAATATTAGAAAAATTAGACTGTCATTATATTATTAAGGTTAAAATACTTTTTTGGTCCCAATGTTCGTCAAGATTTTATCAAATCAATCTTAATTTTGTTTTTATGTTCAAATAGGTCCTAATTTTGTCACTTTTATTCAATTTGGTCCTTCTTTCCTAACATCGTTTAAATCATTAACGGCAATAAATAGTGACCACCACGTGTCACTTCGTGGTTTTTTTATTTAATTTATTATTATTTTTTAATTTTTTTTAATTTTTTATATGTCCATGTGTCTACTCAACAGCATGCCACATGTCAGTCAATGTTTTATATTCAATTTAGTTCCTATATTTGTTATTTTTATTCCATTTAGTCCCAATTTTGTTTAAAATTGAGCAATTTTATCCCTCTCGAAATTGAGACCAAATTTAATTTTTATATAAAAGTTATAATGATGGTTTTGTTAAAATTCATATTTTTATTAAATATCTTTTGTTTAAGATTACAATTAGTTTAAAATTAGAACGAAAATTGTAAGGATGAAAACTAACATCATTATCTAAAATTTTAAAATAGTCTTTATCCTTGAAATTTTTGTTATAATTTGGTCTCAATTTGAAGATGGACAAAATTGCTTCATTTAAAAAATATTGGGACTAAATTGAACAAAAATAACAAATATAGGGACAAAATTGAATATAAAACAATAACTCTAACACACGACACGTTTGTTGGGTTGACACTAGGGATGGCAACGGGGCGGGGCGGGGACGGGTTTCGCTATCCCATATCCATCCCCGTAAAAAAAATTCATCCCCATCCCCATATCCAAATCCAACGGGTATTAAACTTTTGTCTCATCCCCATCCCCACCGGGTAACGGGTATAATCTCGTACCCATACCCATACCCATTTTCTTACTACTTTAATATTAATTTTAATTAAGTTTAATAAAATAATAAAAAAATTACGGTAAAGGAAACATAATATTGTCAAATATTTAATATTAAGAGGATGGTTGTTTCTTTAATATCAAATACTTTGAAATAAATTATAATTGTTTACATTTTAGATTATAATACCAAATAAAATTTCATGAGAACATAAATATTTATTAAATTTGCAAACATTAATGAAAAACATTAATGAAAAATTTAAAATTATTTTTAAAAAATATAAAAGGAAAAAATATTCAAATTAAAATATATTTTAAATGTTTATTTACTTCAATTTTTTAAATTATAATGAGTCTTTTTTTATACACTAATAAAAGTTATAATACATCACTTTATCAAAATGACGCAAAGAACAAATAATAACCATAATAATAAAATTTTAACATAGATCTTGTATCTTTTGAACTCCAATATATGTTGGATGGTGATAAAAAAATATTCATAGCAATTACATTAAATTTTTATATTGTAGTAAATAAAAATTATGTATACAATTACAGTGAAAAAATTAAAGTATGATTGTAATGAGTTAGAAAATAAAAAATAATTAGATAAAATATATCGAAATAGTATTCTACATGATGCAAATAAACAAAAAATAAAAATATTAAAAAATTAACAAATGTGTATCTTATAAATAATTTGGAGACTATTGAAAGGAATCGCACAAAGGAGAACAAATATATAATTAAGGGTATGATAAGATGAAAATCTTATAGATCTAAGAAAATTTTTCAAATATCAACATATATACTCAATGGTTGAGAAATAACAAAAATTGTTTTAGCGAAACAAAAAAGTTCTTCAAATGAAACAAAAATTAATAATAATAAGTAATTTTTTATATATATTACCTAGTAAATAAAAGGTTTATGTTATTAAACACTTAAATTGAGAGTATTAAACATTCTCATGTGAAAGGAAAATGCAATAAATAAAAATATTAAAAAGTAATAGAAATATTCAAATGTTAAAAATAATTTTTTTTAATTGATATACATCATTCTAACATAATTACATAAGAGTTATGATAAGATAAAAAATATATTGGAGATGCGAATGAGTTTCATAACAAACCAAATAATTAAAATAAATAAAAAATAAAATATAAATATATATATATATATATACATATATGATATATATATACATATATACATATATACACATATACACAT
>Ga0214544_1005221_pt1 | contig 25370 bp, 12 predicted proteins | sample CNSS3metaG_FD_160074 | JGI IMG/M metagenome (GOLD analysis project Ga0214544, IMG submission 160074) | Root nodule microbial communities from cowpea collected in UCLA plant growth center, Los Angeles, California, USA - CNSS3 | ecosystem: Host-associated > Plants > Roots > Nodule | place: USA... | reverse complement strand
ATCAAATTATCTATATCTATATACAAGAGGATTCACCCTTTTTTTATATAATTCTTCTTTTGTGTATATATTTTATAATTCTAATTTTATTTTTATAATATTATTAACTCACTTTTTAATAGTAACCACTAGATTAAATTTAAAAAAAAAAAATTATCACAAATTTCATTTTCTTTTCTCTAATTTTTTCATCATATTTGTAGTTTTTACACTAATATTAAGACACTTTCTATTATTATTTCAATTTTTTTAAAATTTAAAAAATATGAACACATATATCCAAAACACCTTATGTGTTACATTTTCGTAATAATATATAAATAGGATATAAATTTCACCTTAGATGATGTTGTTTTATGATATTGAATTAGATATAAACCCAAATGTAAAGAAAAATCTTAATTTCTTTTTCTTTATTTTGAACGGCCTTAAAGTAGATTTCACAACAGTTTAAATTTTATTGTGTGAAGGATAAATTGAAAATGGATATATATGGTAAGCAGAAGAGCACCACAAATTGGGCAATTATAGGACATAAAATGAGACAACATACCGATAGATGATTGTGGTCAATGCCTAACATAAAATCCAATCTCAATCTTCTTTTCTCTGTGCACCATGGCTTTTCCATCATCATTGTTAATTTGTCATCTTCTTTGCTTTCTCAGAAATGGCTGAATTTGTTTAGTCAGTTCTTCATAGCACACGCAAGTGAATCAAAGGAAAAAAAAAAGGCTATAGAGATGCTCCTGTGTATATGTTTTTCCTTCTTTGAGTAGTGTCTCTAACATATCATGCGCACTAAACAACCTTTAGCTTGCTTTATATCCCCATTAATTAGGGAATGCACACAAGTTGGATATCACTTGAGAAAAAGATAAAGCATGAAAGCATGAAAACACTGTAACCATAAACATAGATTATCAACCAAATAATAGATAACACTAGCAAGTAGCAACTTATATACTGCATTCTTTTTCGTCATCATCGTTTGTGTCCAAGTCTTTTTGCTAACCCTTTTTTTTTTTGACAAACAATGCACTTGTATATGTATAACTTTATTATGTTTTGAAGTATTATAATTTTTTATAACGGGAAAACAAAGGGTGTGATGAAAAAAATGTACTAAAACCATTCTCTTCAATGCTGGAACTCCTTCCGTAGAAGTAATGTGTTCTGTCTTTTGACTCTTTGAAAACTTTAGGTAAGTTGTGTTGTGAGAAATACATGTAGCATGCATGCAATCATGCTGCGTTCAGTTTAGATATCCACTATGAGTGTTAGGTACAACAACTTCTATGGAATTTATTTGGGTTTAAGAGATTATAATTTCTTCAATAATTTCTGTACTTGACTTACCCGAAATATTTGGAATCGAATCGGTAACAAAATCATTTCCCTTATTTCAACAACTCGGATATGATTAAGCAACACAATTAATAATCAATCATATTAAAAAAAAACTATAAATACAGTTTACTACTGCAAAAATACTCAATTAACACATCGAAAAAATTCCAGCAAAATAGATCCCTCTTTAATCTACATCAACAACTGGAGCTTACACTTAATTAAACTTTTTAACTAAATATATCTTTAAATTAAACAGCTTCTTGTTGAACTTGTTTCAACATATCAGCTATCAAAACATTCTCAATTTAAGCACAGTAGAATACTACTATTATCTCCTCAGAAGAATCATGGCACTTCTGATTTTGAGGAAAACACTGTTTTAAGTACTGTCAGGATCAGATGAGTGACTCAAAACTGGTCAGAATCAGATGATTTTAAACCAACATATTTATTGATTGCAATGAACTTTTCAAATTAGAAACTGGTTGGTCCCCTGGAGTGCTGATTCACCTCATGTTTACCTAACCCGTAATCTCTGTAATAAAGCTATTGATAAAAAAGGAGTAACCTATCGTATCATATCATACAGAAATGTATTCCACTTTCGGGAAGGGATTTCAGTTTAGTCATTTTCGTGACAACTCAATTGATTTGATTCAATTCCTTTCCCGATTTTTCGCAATCACAATATTTGTATTCTATCGTTCATACTGTATCACATGTTTATTTTTGAATGACAAGTAATAATGGGAAGTAATTCTACAATCACGATATAAAGCACATCTCTTTATAAAAAAATATTATATGTTAAAGTTCTTTAACAAAATTGATCACTTTCTATCTCAATTACTCTCGCATTACCCACTGGATTATATAACATGAATATTTCACATTCTATACAACAATTGTCTCAATCAGCAGTAAAGATATAGAAAATGATACTAATAAACAGTAAACCTAAAATGGGCAACAATGAAGGAGAAAATTCATAATCATTTGCTTTTATTGCAAGCATGAACTGCCTGGGAGATACATCTACAAAGCCTAATAATTCTTGAGTACCCAACTCTCACACTCTCGGTTGCAGTTCTTATCTCATCTACAAGCGATGATGGCAGAGACTTTTGTTCCCCACTAGAACTAGAAGGATCATATATTTGAGAAGGAAGGACCTCAGCAGGATAGACCCCACTGCTCAAATCATTTTTCAAATCAATCAGCGTCTTTCATTATTGCAAATACAAACACATCACATTGAACCAAAAATCAAGATGATCCCACGTATGGATAACAACACTATGAAAAAAAAACTAAAATGCACTAGAAATAATACTAAAATCAGACATGTGTGTGCTTATTTGAATTTTGTACCCAATCATCACAATACATAATAAACTTCAGTAGCAAAACAATAATAGTAAAGTTTAAATATGTTTTAAAGTACTTGAAATTACTTTATGATCTTTTAATCTGATATTTTAGGAACTAAAAATAATTTGATATTTTACCAAAATTGCTTTATGAAAGGTTCCAAAACAGGTATCGATGAACATTGCAACAAAAGAAAAAATTAAAAAAGTACAGGAACTAAAAAAAGGAATCTTAAAACATATCTAGGCAAATAACAACAATGATTTTTAAGCTTAGATATGCATGTGTATAAGTATGAACACAAATTCTGGTGAAGATTGGATATGGAATTTAAAAAAAAAAAAGATGGAAAAATATACCATTTTAAGCATGTTATATCAAAGGTCACTTTCACCTTCCTCCCACTGTAGAAATCAATGAAAGACAGCTGCAAATCAAGGCGCTGAACTGCAAAAGCAGGATGAATTAAAGTGAAGATGCAAAGTAACTTCCAATCAAATATGGGAAGAATTTTCTGCATACGATTGAGGATCCAACTTCCAAGGCTTAAACGAGAAGAGAATTCGAAAGTAGTATTTCAAAGTGTAAAGAATTTCTATGCTTACCTGAATGAGAATAGAACTTTGCCTCGACCAAGTTTTTAAGCACTATCCGAGCTGATTGAACCTCCTCCACCACATCTAGCAAATTACTTAGTAGTGAACTTGTTATCTGCGTATTATTACAAGAGAATTGTCAGAAAAAAGAATTCATCATTTGCTATATTCGGATACTTGATCCACAACATTAGTGTAAATTTCCAGGGCCATATGAACCAGATATCGAAATAAAAATGTTAATTGTAGACAACCATCAGCTTCATTAATAACAATAAGTGACGCAATCTCTCCAAAAGGACAGAAAACATGAAATAAAAAATAAAATTAACTTACTACAGGAAAATTATCATAAGAAATAAAGTAATCAACCTGTGTTTCTCGTGCCATACTGCTTGAACCGCTGCCTTTCTTGGTTGTATGAGGATTTAAGACAAACACAAATGCAGAAAAAGCATCCAAGTTTGGGAAGTTCTGAAAAAAAAAACGTTACAGAAAAGAAAATGGTATGAACATTGAACTTCGTAATAAAACAGATAAACAGTCAACCAATTACCTTCTCGATCGTCACACTATTCAAGCTATTTGATAATATTATGTTAGATTGACCAGTATTTGCTGTGAACCTACATTCCATCAAAATAAGCAGGAACTGGCATATTTAGTCATATCATAAAAGATATACTTAAGCTCCAATTACAAAAATAAGGATACAAAGTACAATTGACTAACCTTTGGGTTATATAACCACAATAATTAAGGCCAACCCTGTAACAATCATCCGTGCGCTCAAAATCTTCAATTTCCCACAACTGGGAGAAAAAAGTAGAAACAAGAGAATGTTATCAGAATTCAGAAAACGATATATATCTTGTATGTGTACAAGAACCATATTTAAAGTCAGAAGACCTTCATATTCTGGAGTAAAGACTTGCAAGGCATTCTCTTCTGCAAATAATCAGAAACAGCTTTCATGATCTTGGTATAGCTTTGATCCCCTTCCATCTTGCAGTGTTCATATAAGAGTTCACTTAGGGCTTTCGCTCTTGAACCCAAGGTTTCAAGATCCTGCTTCGTTTCCAAAACTTCTCCACAACAAACCTAGCAATGAACAATGAAATACTGCCAATTAAAATGCCATGGCACAATAGGTTGAACCTTTAATGATCAAGTTGCACCATCAAACTATGAACAAGAACTGGAGATAAATGGAAAGTAAAATATATCATGCATCCTACAAAACTTAGGATTGAGCAGAATATAATTTATTTATTATTCTTATTTAAGGCTCGGATTACTGACAGTGTTGTATCTTTAAAGTATCAATATTTGAATATAAATAATGATAATAATTTAGTAATTTTAAATTCTGGTCATCTAATTTCTTGTAACGAGAAATTATACTACTCAGCTATCAACGATTAATCATTATACTTGAAAGATGTTTACAAATAATTTGGTTATAAATTATTTTAGTGTGTAAGGGACAGATTCAGATTGATCGTGTACTAAATTGCTGAAGTTTGTCCAAACGAGATTCCTTGTTAGCGCTTATGCATATGTAAGTGCTGTCTACTTCAATTTGAAGTTAAAAAATCTTTTCAAGATATCATGAAAATTTGGTAACTAGGAAAGCTGAATATGTGTATGTATCAACTTTTGTCTAAATAATTCAGCTCCACAACTACTTCAGACAAACTTTTTGTCATGTATTCCCGATGGACAGACTACCCACTGATACAATCACATTACCCAATAATTTATGGTCCCCTGTCCCCACCTCCAGATCAATTTAAATAAATACTTCATACACACATCATAGTACCTGACATCTTCCCTTGGAACTAAATTTTGAACGAATATGACCATCATCAGCTTGAGTGTCCATTGTCCCGCTTTTAGATGTAGAAGGGATGTTGAACTTTAATTTTATCATTTCACACTCTTGAAGTCCAGAGCTTAACTGTTGTAACTTTTTCTGCATACAAGGAATTTCATATCACCAACTGCAGACATTGCTAAATAGTAAATACGAACATGTAACATTGAATACCAGTAACTTGTCACGCTTCACATTCAATAATTGTAATTTTGCTTTCTCATACGCTATATCATACAGCAACATTCTTGTTTCCACAATTCTGCAAAGGATTACTTCAAGTTCACTTCACCAGTTATATCCAAAACAGTTCCATAACACAAACGTATCAAACAGACTATTTCACATTCAAAGTGTTAGTCAAACAGCATGATAATACCTCTTGTCTTTATGAATGGCTAGAGGGTCCGTAGTTGTGTGCTGGAAAAAGGAGAGAAAAGAACCATGTTCATAAATGAATGTCAGTGTCTTTAAAGGAAGTAATTATTTTCTAATTACTATAAAATATAAGCTTGTTAATGATATATAATATAACGAGAAAGGTGTATTCATTTTGATTATCTAATCTAACACACCTGAGATTGAATTTCAGAACAAAGAATCTCCAACTTCTTAACTTTCTGCAGATTTATCAAAATATCTTCTAGCTTGCCAATCTAAAAATTGAGAGGGAGGGCGGCCGAGAATTGTTTATATAAATAACTATGGCAAATTCACTTGAGCAATCAAAACGTAGAACTAAGCAACAATATCCACAATTCTTTTAACACTGTCATTTCCTAACTCTAGTCCATATATTAGAACATACCAATCTCAAATTTAGCTTATCAACCAAGGGAGGTAGCAACTGATTTGTCCCGTCTAAGAAATTTTTAAGAATCTGCAAGATAATTGAAAAGTTGAGAGGCCAATCTAAACAGCTGAAATTATATATAATACAACATAAAACACTAGCCATACAAGATCCTCATCATTCCAAGTCTCATCTCCAAGCTTCTCTCTTTCTCTTCTCAAAGAATCTGTTTGCTCTAACTGTACGTCACCATTCCCACGTGTATGAACCTCTGGACTTCTGTCAATTCTACCTATTTTATCTATGTTGTCTCCATTGACCAGAACCTCAACGCCCTTTCTTTTCTTTCCAGAGGAAATGACAATACCTGATTTGGTAAGACTGCTCTGAGCTACTTGGAGTACTGAATGGTAGCAGTTATCGTGACCATGACCATCTAAGTTACCCTTGGAAGCGTCTTGCAGGGAGTGCAACAGAGTAGTTACTTCTGGGATAGGAGGGCTTGGTACCAGTATTTCATCTTCCCCTTTCTCAACCGTGCTATCTGCCAGGTTCACATCTACCACCTTCGTTAAACAAGGCATCTGCGAGGGAGAAACTTCCAGTTCCACAGCCTTAAGACTTTCATCATTGCAAGAAACATCAGCTGAAATCAAAATTAAGTTTTCCTCGTCTGGTTTGGTGTCCAAATTCTTTACATTTTGACATGACTTGCAATTATTTTCAAAAGACCGAATTCCATGATAATTGCTATCAACCAAATCATTACGCTTGTTACGCTCTAGAGTTAAACTAAACAGTTTTTCTTGTGGAAGGGGAGTTTGGCGACTTTCATCTTGCTTATATTCCAGAGCTTTTTTATTTGACAGAGAAAAACCAGGAGAGTATTCTGATAACTTGGCTTTCAATATGTTCATTCCTTCTTTTAGATTCAACATGGTAGGAGTAGACTCAAAAGTTTTGATCTTTGAAATGCTTCTATGTTCATAAGATGGAGTTGCATCATATGCAATACTGATCTCTGGACCAAGCAAACCAGATTGCTCCACGCGTGGAGTTATATTTCCAGTACGCCTGAGTGAATCAAGAGAACTCAGGGATAATTGCTTTCTTGTAGACCTTTTATTCGAGTCCACCACCTGTCTTCTGTCTTCATCTACCTTTAGTGGTGTTCCCCAATTACGATTCTCAAAGTCCAGTTGTCTACAAACTGCCACGGTTGCCTCTTCAGTAAACTCCTTAATTTCCTGCAAAAGAAAATAACAAACATGACTTAAACCTGCCTGTAACCTAACAGTCCTAAAATAGCAGCCGTAACCACAAAAGTGTTGTAAAAATTAAACCACACACACAACTTAATACTATCAATCAATCAAATCAAATGTACATAAAGGGAAGACTCTATTAGAGGTGGTCTTTTAACAGAGACTCGTTGGCAATGAAACCAGTATAGTAATACTTCACACCAGTATCATCATGGTGAAAAAAAAAAAAGAATCAAATAAATATAGCAACAAGCACACAAAAATTACACCACCTACTCGTATTAAAGGACAAATTTATAACGCAGTTGCTTTTCACCTTGGTTGAAGAATCAGAAGGATGTATTTGGTGAAGCCGAGCAACTGGGGAGGCAACCGAACCATCCAAGTTGCGTTGCGGGGACCCCTTTACTGCTTCTTCTGCCAAAGGTGCATCAAACGCAGGAGAGACTGTGTCGAATTGATAGCTCCGTTGGTGCTCCCCCTCTATGCTCATCTCGTTCGAGTCCCTGCTTGCACTCTCTGCATCGAGCACCTCTTCGCACAGCCTCTTCGCCTCCGTGAAGTCCATTGAACTCCTCGGAGAGCTCGAAGACGTGAGGCAAAGCTGACGAGAATTGATATCGCCAGAATCCGACCGAGCAATACTTCGGTAATGCAGCGAGAACGCGGTGGAATCCATTGTGACATCATCGTAGTCACCGGCAGAGTCCAATAACTGCTCCCGTTTGATGAAACGCGCCGATACCGGACCGCGAAAATCATCGTCGTCTGCGAGGATCAGGACTAACACATTTATAAACTATGAGGTGTGTGTGTGTGTGTGTGTGAGAGAGAGAGAGAGAGAGAGAGAGAGAATCAACGAAGAAAAATGAAGAGTTAGGGCTTGCCGTCGTTGGCAGTGCTGCTGCCACCGGGGGAGGGGAAGTCGATTGAGCGGAGGAAGGAGTTTCCGGTTTCGTTGTCGAGTTGTGGTTGTTGGTCGTCGTCGCTATGGGAGGCGAGCTCACCGAAAAACCTTAGGAAAGAAGGATTGGAAGGAGCATCGGAGGGATCGGAAGAGGCGTCGTCGTCGCGGCGGAATACGTGGACGGAGGTGATTTCGTTGTCCGCGAAGCTGACGCGGCGCGCCCTCTTCTCCTTCAGCGCGTAGTCTTCTTCAGTTTTAGTGTTGCTCTTTGAAGGTTCCATTGTGATGTTTGAGTTTTCTGTTACACTCGACTATGGTGTGTTTGTTGAAGTGGCGGGAACACCATTTTCTTGGAGATTGAAATTTGTCTTTTAACAGTTTGAAATTCAAGTTTCATTTCTTTGTTTAGAATGATGTAAGGTGGACAAACTTTCCCTGTACACCGTTGATTTTGTCTTTATCATTGGATTCTAATTTTGAGACATTTTGAGATAATACCATTCATTCTATTTTTGTATTTTTAAACCCGCAATTTAAAATGTAAAGTTTATATTTAAAATATAAAATTTATATTTTAAAATATACGATTTAAATACAAAATAAGGAAAAGCCTGTTTCTTGCAAGAGATCCGAAAGCCATCCCTAACATGTTTCTTCTTTATCCCCCCTCTCTCTCTATATATATATCTATATATATATATAGAGAGAGAGAAATAGACAAATTTTTACGTTATATTATAAAAAAATAAAAATGTAATTAAAATTATTGTAACATAATATTTTAAATACAATAATTTAAGTTAAATAAAAAATTTCTTTTTATACATCATTAAAGTAATTTTCATATATCTTATTTTTTACGAAAATAAAATAAAACAATTGAGAACTACAAAATTAAAATAGTAAAGAGAAGTTCAACAAAAGAAGCAATTGAAACAAAATAAAATAAAAAGTTATATAATAATGATTACTAAAATTTGATACAAATTATTTTATAACTATGTTCGATAGTTTACGAAAAAATAATTGATTTGCTTTTGTTTTTGTATTATTTAAATCATAGTGTAGACTGAAATAAAATGTAATTAATTCTATTAAAACATATAATTTATTATTTTAGATCAAGAATGATAAAAAACAAATTCTCCGTGAGATTATTAGACTTTTTTAACATTGTACGAATACCATAACTATATAATAACTAAATCATAAAGACTCGTTTTGATCCGCTGTGTGTGCTTTATAAAGTAAAAAACTAGAATTTAAATTCTCTGTTCTTTTTGTGTGGTGTTTTACTGCCGTGCTTTTATAATACACTGATTATCATTAATTTTAATATTTTAAAATTTATTAAAAAGATATTTAAAATACTATTACAATATATATTTAATGTCCAATATAAGACAATACTAAAAAATCAGTAAAGAATCCGGTAATACCATTATATTGCTTCCCTCCGTTGCTGAGATTGATACATGCTAATCTTTTGTGGACGATCGTTGCAGTGGGACCAATATTCAGCTACCAGCTTAGAGAAGGAAGAGTTAGTATCCATAAGCTTTGAAGGTTTCTCATACTCCACCACTTTCCCTGTAGCAACAAGAATGAAAATGAAGAAAAAGGGACAAAGAAAGAAGTATCATTACAAAATGTGTAACATTACATACCATAAGATAGGAGCATGACCATGTCACTGTCTATTACAGTGGGAACTCTGTGAGCCACAGTTATAACTGTGCATTCTGAAAATTCTTGTCTGATGATTCGTTGCAGAACACCATCTGTGGCAGAATCAATGGAGGCAGTAGCTTCATCCAGAACAAGAATTCTGTTCTTCCTCAGAAGCACCCTTCCAAGACAAATGAGTTGGCGCTGCCCCACACTCCAGTTTTCCCCTTCATCACTCACTTTGAATGAAATTAGTTAGAATTAAACTGTTTCAGGTATGCTAATCGTTAGGAATCAAAACGTGAGTCTAAGTTCCATATTGGCTAGAAATGACCCACTATCAGGAAGATTTTCGATATAGGTGTTAGGAATTCAAGTGTGAGTCTAAATCCCATATTGACCAGAAATAAGAAAGTAGAGCACTATATAAGAATAAAGACTTATAAACCTATTGTCTCAAGGTTTTAGGTTGAGAGTGATGTCGGTACCTTATATGGTTGGGCTCAGGTCTTATTGGTGTTGTATCTAGGGCATAATAATTAAATTGTACTATAAAATAGTTCAGTCTTATGTTAAGTTAATTGAACTATAGTAGATTGAAAGAGTAAAATACCTCAAATAAAATATTGGTATTAGGATAAGAATTGGACTTATGTGTTTTATGTCTTACGTTCTATGCTTTCTCTTTCATATTGAAATATTTATTTTATTTTGTCTTAATTTTTTTCTTTACTCTTTCTTTGAGAAAAATATAAAATATTTATAATTAATTTATTAAAAAAAATTATAAATTAATTCAATATCTTATTTTATTTTGAATGAATTTTACTATGTAATGTTATTTTTATGTTATGATTTTACAGAAGTTATTTTTAAAAATTAAATTCTGTGACAGCTAACATTTTTATAATTTTTTATTTATATTAAAGTTTTTTGTAAATTAAATATTGAAATTAGTATAATAAATATAAATATTGGTACTAACGTATTTTTTATTTTAAAATCTTATGTAATATTATTTTTTAGTTTTAAAATATTTATTATGTGGCATCAACTTTTTTAAAGAGAATTTATTTTAAAAAATTCTTAAAATATTAATTTTATAACTTCATAAAATTTTTAGAACATTTTTCACACGAATATTAATGAATACAAATGTTAAAAAAAATATTAATTTTGAGAATTTTCTAAAATAAATTCTTTTAAAAAATTTTACGCAACATAATAAACATTGTAAAAGTAAAAAGTAATATTACATAAGATTTTAAAATATAAAAAATAATTTAATACCGATATTTATATTTATTATATTAATTTTAATATTTTAATTACATTTTAAGGTACGGAAAACTTTAATATAAATAAAAAAAATTATAAAAATGTTAATTGGTGTATTAAAGTATGATGCATATTTCAAGTATTATTTTCTAAGCACTTTCAAATTATAAACTTTAAATTATTATTGTGTAGTACAATCATATGTAATTAGTGCAATTCGATTCAAAATAGTGTAATTCAGTTTAAAAATAGTGTAATTCAATTCAAAATCAATGCAATCCGGTTCAAAAATAGTACAATTCAGTTAAAAAAGAGTGAAGTTTATTCAAAATCAGTGCAATTCGGTTCAAAAACAGTGTAGTTAAGTTAAAAATTAGTGCAGTTCAGTCCAAAAATAGTGTAGTTCAGTTCTGACGTAGTGCAGTTCATAAAACAGTTCAGTTTATATTATAGTGCAGTGCAGTTCAATCCAGTTTATTTTTAAGAATAACAGTTCAGTCTAGTTCATCTGAATTGTTTTTCAGTTCAGTGCAGTTCATGCGAACAGTTTTTTAGTTCAGTATAGTTTTTGGTAGTGCAGTGCAGTTTGGTTTATTTTGCCCAGCCCTAGTTGTATCTCCCCTGATACTCCCTCTATAGACCTAACAATAAGTACTCAACTTTCTCATTTATACTCAATGTAGGACTTAGACTCACACCTGGATTCTCCAGATCAACTACACAGTTTGTGCCAAAAATTTAATAGAACCATTTGATTGATTGATTCATGCAGTTGGTCATAAGATCAGATATAAAGTTTGTCGGTTGTTGTTAATTTCATGTTAAGAAATGAACTTTAAACTTAGTTCAATTTTACAAAATTGACATATTTAATTTAATTTACCAGAAGTCTCCAAGAGATTTGGTAGACTACTAATTGTTGCCTTGAGCTGACATTTCTCTAAAGCCTGCATAAATCAAAGCTCATGTAACATTTTCTTAGTGAATAAAAGTTGAGAAAAAGAATGTAACTCAGGGCATGGTTTATTTACCTTCCATATTTCATCATCTGAGTACAGGCCTAAAGGGTCCAAGTTATTTCGAATGCTACCCTTGAAAAGAGTTGGTTCTTGAGGAATGATGCTAAGCTTTATTCTTAAATCTTTTAACCCAATTGAGCATATATTAATCCCATCTATAAGAATGTCACCTTTAGTAGGCTCAACTATGCGAAACAAAGCACTTATAAGTGTAGTTTTTCCACTTCCTGTTCTTCCTACAACTCCAACTCTACTCCCTTCTTTAAACGTACAAGAGATGCCCTTCAAGACTAATGGAGAATTTGGACGATATCTGATCTGAAATTATTTTATATACTTGAATTCATTTGTCAAGAATGTGGATTAATTACGATGGGTTAAATATGTTTAGTTCCTAAACTTGAATGCGAAATTGAAATTCGTCTCTGTCTCAAACTTTGATACATTTTGATCTCCAAAATTTAAAAATAAATAGATATAGTCATTTTAATCTAATGACATTAATCATTTTGAGCTTCTTAAGTGGCATTCTCAGTTGACATTGAAGTATGAATGTGTCAAATGGTGTACACAACTCAAATCTCAACTTGATACGCGTTTGACACTTTAAAAAATATGTCCATTCATTCTCAAAGTTTGAGATCAAAATACATTAAAGTTTGAGACAGGAACAAACTCCAATTTCAGGTCAAAGTTTAGAGAATAAAAACATATTTAACTCAATTATGATGGAAAAAAGGGAAATCATGGAATTGCTCATTTGGTTAGTTTGTTACCTCTACAGATTGAAAATCTATTCGACCTTTAGAAGGCCAAGAAGGTGGTGGTCTATTGTCATCTACAATTGCACTTGGTTCTGCTGGTATGTGAATGAATTGCTTGATTCTTTCAACAGAGATCACATAGTTCGATAAGTTGCAAAACATTCTAGTAAGATAAACTACGGTTCCTGTCAGTGAAAAACCGTAAGACAGAGAAAGCCCCACAAGGCCTGTTACCAGATAAACACACAAAAAATGATATTATCAGCATGAAAACACTAAAAATATGTTAACAAAAACATGCAATTTTTGAGTAACAAATGGCAATACCAGGGGCCACAAATCCCTTCGGAAGTAGAACAAGAAGCAAAGCTGCAGTGAAGACTGTCAAATTCTGAAGTGCTTGAATCCTTAAAATTAACCACTCGATGGCAGCATTGGAATGAAAGAACATCGTGGCATCTGTATCGACAAGGTTAAGGTAGTTTTTGAAGAATCTGTCAGCCATGTTGAAAGCTCTTATACTAACCACACCAAGATATGTCTCAGCCGCAAAATTCATAAGAGGGGCTTTTGTAGTTCCATTGATTCGTGTAATTTCTCTTGCAGAAGCTTGATAATAGCCCTTAATTCCAAAAACCAATCATTATTACTTTGTTCCATCCATTTGAGCATGGCTAGGAAAAAAAAGTACCTGGATATATTTTGTAGCCACCATGGCAAGAACTGCAACAATGAGCACTTGCCATGTGACTGAAACCATTACCACAATCATTGTAAGAAGCTCTGTTACTTCAGCTATCACAAAGATGGTGGAAAAAGGGATATCGAAATCTAAAATACTAAAATCTGATGAAGCCTGCAAGTGTGACACATGTTAGGTCAAAGAATAATCACAATAGAGATCAGTCTTTATATGCAGTAAGAAACAAAGGAACCTTACTCTGGTAAAAATCCTCCCTACTGGGGTTGAATCAAAGAACAACATAGGAGCATTAAAGATAGAATCAGTGAAGGCAGAGAAGAATGCTTTAGAAGCTTTCAAACCAAGATGTGCAGCAAAGTAAGATCTCAGATATACAAAAACAATGCTTGAAATGGAAATCACACTATAAACTCCAACTAAGATGCTGCTGGTTACTTTTGACATCTCATTGGCTATGGCAAGCCAAGAAGTTGATGCAGCCTGCAAACATACAAAAATCAACTGTGCTAATATGCTCAAACATAGAAGCAAAGATCCCTCAGGGAACAAAATATAGTCACAGAATGGCTGCCACCCAACACCACCACTTTCCTTTTCTTCTTCTTGTGTAAGTTGAATCTCTGCAGAAATTTCCCCATTACTTCCACTTTTAGTGAGATTAGAAGGATGAGAATCCTCAGGCTGAACTGTGACAACATTTTGAACTTCTCTTTTGTTTTCACTGTTTGTTTCTATTCCTGTAATTGCCTCTCTATGAGCACTCAGAAGCTGCTTAAAGGCTGTTCCAGCAGTTAACAGATCTTCATAGCTACCCGTTTGACTAATTTTTCCTCCTTCCATTACCTAAAATTGTAGTAACAGTAACCTCACAAACAAGTTAAGATCAAATGGAAATACAGAATTTTGAATGAGTCACAACACAATACCAGTATTTTATCAACTTCTGAGAGAAATTCAACTTGATGAGTCACAAGAATAACTGTTTTCCTTCTTAAAGCAGTCCTTACACAATCCTGTAATTATGTATGTCAGAATATTTCCAGAATATAAAGCCAATAAATAGTGTAATTTTCTTAGAGAATAATGAAAAAGTGGTTCAAGTTACATGAAACAGAATAGAGGCAGTATGAGCATCTACAGCACTAAAAGGGTCATCTAGGAGATAGATATCAGCATCATTATAGACTGCACGAGCTAGTTGAATCCTTTGCTTTTGTCCACCACTCAAGTTAATCCCTCTCTGACCTATTTCTGTAAGATCACCGTGGCTAAATCCATTAATATCCTTATCCAAGGCACAGACCTTAATGGCATATTCATACCTGGTTTCTTCCATTGGTTTTCCAAATAGAATATTATCACGAATTGTACCACTTTGGATCCAAGGAATTTGGGAAACGTAGGCAAGTGTTCCTCCTACTCTAACCTGTTTTCCATTTTCATAACAGCAAAAACACAGTTTAGAAGTCATTGAACTTACAAAGTTGCTTCATTTGATGATAAACAAAATTTACTTAGTCAATAAGAACTCACAGTTCCTGAAATTTTGGGTATCTCTCCGAGTATTGCATACAGAAGAGATGTTTTTCCAGCTCCAACTGGACCACAAACTGCTACTGTCTGCTTCCACTTGATCTCAAAATTCACTTCTCTCAAAGTTAGAGGCAATGATTGCAGATCCCAACTGAAGCTGCCTGCTAGAATTTCAACACCCTTGTTGCAAGAATCTTTTGATGTTCTTCCAATGTCATCACCTTTTACCTCGTCATCAAGCAAAAAGGTGTTGAGACGATCAAAGGAGACCTTAACTTGGATCATAACAGAAAGTGCTTCTGGAATCAATATGACAGGTTCTCCGATGCTTCTCAATGTTGCAAGAACTGTGAAGATAGTTCCAGCATCCAAAGGGGCACTCTGAAAAAGCGCACACCCCATTAAGATAACTGAAGAAATGATGGTCGGAGAGAGCCAATATATAAATGTTCCACAAGCTCTCATGAAGTGTACTTCAGCCAAACATTTTAACTCTTTAGCACGAAGGGATTCAACTAGCTTCTTGAAGTTATCCTCCCAGGAATGTAGCTTTATGATTTTCATACTACTAAGAATCTCTGAAGTTGATCTCAGACGCTCATCTTGTGCAATCATAAACTCAGACCTATATTTTTGAAGGATCTTTGCAAATGGTACGTTGAGAAATCCACAAATGAGAAGTGGCACTAAACCAGGAAGTGCACCTAGACCCACAACACCAAAAAGCACACCAAGAGCCAGAAAAACTTGCAGTGCAGAAAAAAACAATGTATGAAACCACCATGGAAATTCACCCATTCGATATGCATCAACTGCAATGTAATTCACAATCTCACCAGTTGAATGTCTTCTCCTACCCAAAGCTGAGAGCTTTAATTGCTTTTGATACACTGCAGCCATTAAAGAAGATCTCATTTTCATTCCTAACCTCCGTGAGTTAAAAGACCAATGTCTTTGAGACACAGACTCAACCACCTTGGCAAACACAAGACACCCCATTATGGCCATTCCTTGTTTTAAGTCTTCCTCAGTGCAACTGGAGTAGTTTACAAAAGCATAAACAAGTAAAGGAGAAACAACAGCACAAATTGTTCTCAGAAATGCGCAAATGGCTATGTAGATATTTTCCTTCATGTAAACTCGAGCTATGGACCACATGACCAAGTTTATGGAATTGTTACTGTTTCTCAAAAGGGAAAGCCATGCATGTGCAAACTTTTGGTATGCAAAATCAGATTTATCTTCAGAAGCAAGAGAAGGGATGTCTTCACATGCTAGTGGCTTTGAGTAACCCAAACTGAGTAAACCATTCATCCAAGAGAATGTGAATCTGCTGAGAAAAGAGGCATGGCCAAGTCCTGTTTGTTTATGCATTTCCTTATGAACTAACAGAGGCTCACATGAACTGGGATCTGGGATTTCTTGTGGGACAAAGTAGCCATGATTTTGGAAGGCACAGAGAACAGTTAGGATGTGCACTGGCCATGTTGCCATATCAAATACTTGAAAGCTTCGCTCTTTCAGCAGAATTTCAGCATTGAGTACTGAAACCAGTGTGCATGAAAACACCCACCAAATAGAGCACAGTGTTTTTATCCATTGAAATCTTTGAACAAACAGTGAAGCTGCTAAAGATATCCAAACCAGTCCGCTCACAATGCAAACCAACAAGTTCAGCTGATTGAAGCCTGTGGTTTTGGTTATGAGATTCCACACACCATCAACAAAATATGCAATGCTTAAAAGAGTACAACAGAATGAAGTAACTACTCGAACCAGTCCCTTTCTGTAACCACCACTTGCATTTGCAGGTCTTTTCTTGATCAGATTGGAGAACAATGATGCATAAAAGACACACAGGAAAAACATGTTGACAATGTCTATTATGCACCTTTGGCTGGAAAAGGAAGCCAAACTGAAACTTCCATGGCAATTGCAGGAGAAGTTCTCTGCAGATGAAGTACAAGAGAAACAACGAGAGTTCAGAATCTTTACGTTAAAAAGTTTGAAAACTTCTGCATATTAGGACCACTATCTCTCATTTTCAAACATTTCACCTGAAGACTAGGTTGTCTTAGAAAAAAAGAAACAACAGTAAAACACCATGCAAACATCTACTACTAAAACTACAATTACAAGAGGAACAAAAACAAAAACATGAAAACATAGGTGTACTATGTTATACTATAGACCTATTGTGGTTGTGAGAGCCATTGATCTGGTTCAGAGAGAAGCTTGTTACACTGCAACGTGTAGTTCAAAGAAGGTGTTATATTATATGTCCCTGAGTTATTATAGTTCTCACCAATCTTTCACATCCAAATTTATGTCACACTTCTTTTGTTGTACTATTTGTTCTTAGATTAACTACAAAACCCACGTTCTGCGGGTGTACCTAATTTTTTTATGGAAAATTCATATTCTAAAATATTTTTACTAAGGCGAATCATACAAATAATTGCATAATGTGGATGATTTAGTATATATTCTATAATAAAAAGAGTGAAATATTATTTAATTATGAAACATGCTGTCGGAAAAAGGAAGAAAGATCTATGATGTACAGTTAGACATGTCTACTATATACAAATCTGCTATCTGGAAAGACTGCTTAATTAATTAATTTGTTTCTTCTTACTATAAATATAATTTTAGCCCCAGAAATTATATCTAAAAACTAAAAAAATACATGTCTCATAATTATAATGAAAAATAATTTTTTAACAACTTTCTCTTACAACTTGAGATAATATTTTTTAAGTAACTTTCTACTTTTTTTCATTTCTCATTTTTTTTATATTACAAATTATTTAAAAAAGATCATTTCAGATCATAAATTTAGTTATCAAAATATCACTATCCAATTATAACTAATTAATCTGTCTCGATGTAACATTTTACATAACACAAGAGACAAATTATTAATACAAAAATAAGCATACCAAAATATAAAGAAAATATATAATTTTATTAATTATAAAATCACTCAAAAATATCACATCAAAATTTTAGGTCATATAAAAAATTGTATTATCCAATTATAATTAGTTAATCTGTCTCCTTGCAGCTTTTTATATAACACATAATTAATGTAAAAAAACTATTCAGACAAATTATTAATGAAAAAATAAGCATAGCAAAAACTAAAGAAAATATGTAATTCTATTAACATCACTAAAATTAATTTAAAAATAAAAATAGGTGTGATAATGTAAAAGCATTTATTGAGGAGAGAAAAATATTTGTTGAGTTGTTGTTCATTAATGTATCCTTTTTGAAATGAGAGATCCAAATTTTGTGGGTTCTATTCTATACACGAATCCATATCTATGCTGAAAACTTCATCCATGCATGTGCATGCATGCAAGCATGGTACGTGCCCGACATCCCTTATTACTATATTAAATACGGCAGAATAATAAAATGTATTTTAAAAATTAGTTTAATTTTGTAAAGAAAGGTTTTCTTAAAATTTTGTTTATACTTCTTTATCCTTTATTTATTTTATTATTCTTTAACTCGAAGTAATTTGGTAGAGAAGAAGAGTGATAAATGTTATTTCTCTCAACGTAACAAAAATTTGGAGAATTTTATTTTGACATAAAATTAATTACGTGGAATAAAATATTAATCACAATATGAAAGATTGGTATATCTATAATAAAAATATCAATCACAGTAATAATTGATTAATAATAAATTTATTTTATTACAATAAAATATTTAATTAAAAATATTTTCAAGCAAGTATATATTAATTTTATTACAGTAATTATTTTTTTTTAATTTTAAAAATAATCATTTACTTTGTAATTTTTTTAAAGATGCTCAAAATTTTATACCCTACTCTTTTAAGTTATATCCATAATAAAAATATTAATCACAATAATTTTTATTTCGTTACAATATAATATTTAATTAAAATTATTTTCAAGCAATCATATTTTAATTTTATCAACAATTTATTATAATAATTGATTTTTAAAATTAAAAAAATAATCATTACATTTATTTTTCATTAATTTAAATTTAATTAATTTTATTTTATATTTATTTAACAATAAAGACAAAATTGTAATCTTACGTTCTAATTTATTAAAATACCTTTTTATCTATCACATCTATTAATTGATTCAGAAACTTTATAAACCTTATATTTAAATCTCATCATTTTTACTTTTTTACTCCCAAATCCCTAAAATGAAACTATATAATACTATAACTCATATTTCACTTTTATAATATTGAACCCGTATTGATAAAATAATGCAAATAACTAAATAATATAACAATAACATAAAAAACAATATAATATCATAATAATACTAAAAAGAAAAATAAGTTATTAACATTCACAATACACTTAAAAATTGAATATACTACTCTATTTAAAGTTAGGCTTCAACAATACATAATACAACTATTTTAAAAAAATTGAGAATAATTTTTATTTTTTAGAAAAAAAAAGTAAATATAACAATAAAAAATATTTTTAAATTTTTTTTGACCAATTTTGTTCATATTTTTCTCTGATAATAAATATTTACAACATTTCATAAGAATAAGAAACTAACTACTACTTTACAGCTCCATTTTATCTTAACATGTCATGTTTATTTAAACAAATGAGTAGTTTTTCTTTTACTAGATAACATACCAACATATGTTAAATTTATGTATAAATTTATATATGGTTGGAAACATAATATCAAACAAGTAAAAGTATGATTTTATTTTAAATTAATTAATTATTATCCTTCAGTAAAAATAGTCACTCTTGTATTTGAATTTAACATAGAAAATGAATTTCACATATTTAAAAAATTAAACAATCGTTAATCAATTTGAATATACAAAATTAACAATCAAATTTAATCATTAACACATTAGTTAAAGAATATTTCAACAATTAGGTCGGCTAATTTAATACTTTAGGACGAGTTATTGATTATGTGATGTAAACATAAAACAATGTATCATTTATTTTTTATTTGCAAGGTTTTAGTAATATCACAAAGAAATTATATTATTTTAGTTAAAAAAGTCTTTATTTTTTATATAATTTTTCACTCTATCAGTACAAAAAACATGACTACAAAAAACATGTACAATTGTGTCAACCTACCATTATTCTAATAATAATAATAATAATGTATGACAAAAAGTTTTATATAAAATTCTATAACCTTAGTTTACTAAACTTGACATTCTTTTTAATTTTATTTATTTATTTTAATTGATGGAGATTAGTTTAAAGTCATTGACGATTTGCAAGGAGAGGAGATAAATGTTAACTCCATTATTTTGTTTTATTTTATTTTATTATTATTATTATTATTATATTATATAAAATTTGTCAAAATCCTTATTCTAAATAAAACTGTATAATTATTAAATATTTTTTTAATTATATTTTTTACATACAAGATTTGTTTTTGTTTTATATAAACATGATTAAACTCCTGATTTCATTTGCATAATTATGCATAATTACTAAAAAATATTTTTTTCACCTACAAGATTTGTTAAATATGGGTAAACACCCAATTTCATTTGCATAATTATTTTATTTTTGTTTTTAAAAAAATAAAAATAACAAAAATATAAAACCTTTAAAACTAATCTACATCAATAAACTGGATGAAAAGAGAAAATCTACACAAAACGAGATTAGAGGAGATATGTATTATATATTTGTCTTATTTCACTGCAAAACTGAACCAATATTTTAACCATTTAATTAATATTTTAATGACAACACAATCGATCATGTAAATTAAATATAAATAATTTAAAATTATATATATTTATAAAATTTAAATACCAAAATAAAATTTATCATTATTTATTTCTCAATATTTCAAATTTAAATTTTGATATGTTAAATAACATGATATTAAATTCTGCTAATTTAAAAGATTTCAAATTTAAAAACATTTTCCTCATCTAAGATGGAAAGACCACTATTCACCCTATATCCCACAAAATAATCCATCCCACAAAATAATCCACCACAAATAAAAACTAATAAAGAGACCCCAATTCCATAAAAAAGGAAAAGACCCATACCGGCTGGAAATTACAACCAACAATAACCCCAACGAACCTAAAAAATGATAAAGGCTGAAAAAATATTATAATTGTGGAACAAATCAACATATTTAACCCAATAATTTGTTGTCTCACGTGTTAATATATTATTTGCATTTTTTTACAACAGAGAAGTTTATAATTTGTTAAACATGTGATTCTTATAAAAATTATTTAAAGAATTAAAAATTATTTAAAGAATTATTTATGAGGTAAAGACCCACCAATTAAAGAAAAAAATTGAAATAAAGTTTTGAAATTCACATTGTGATGAAGGTATAATTTGAGAAATTTGAGAAATTTTTCTATTACAAAAATCTGTCTATCATAAGGCTCAAATGGATGAATAATTCAGTAAATTCTCCTTTCCTTAGCCCGCTTCCGGGAATTACTACCTTTAATCTTCCACTTTTCATTCCCACCTGGTCGATTTTGTTCTTGAATCTCTCGAACCTTCCGTTTCCTAATAAAAATTATTTAATGAAACCAGTAAGTAAAGTAACCAAAAGAGCATTGCAACATGCACAAAAACTCTTCAATCAGACAAATACACAATTCAAGGCCAGTCTCACCTATAGGCGGCAAGGTTTTGATCAGAAAGCAGCTCATCTGCAAGTGTTGCTTTTCTTTCCTTCTTTGTTAATCTTCCTGAGAAGAAGTCCAGTGGAGAATCTACAACTGTACCAACCTGATCATTCAAAATAACAAATTGTCTACAAGATTTCCAATAGAAATTCATGAAAGTACTTATGTTTTTGTAATCTGTCTAAATCAAAAAACTTGCTTGCCTGGAAATATTTGGGAAGTGTCTTTGATTTGGAATCCCCTTTCTTGTAATGACGCTTTGGATCAAGGGCAGACCTCAACTGTAACCACCAACATACATGTTTATTATTAAAGTCTAAGGATAAGAACTGTTCACAAAATAAAACTAAACAGCTCAACACAACAAATTGAGAGATACATAAAAATCCGTGTCTGACTGATTTTTTCAATATGCTTTTAATATCACTAAACATTTGTCATTCCTCGAAATTGCACATGCATAGGGTGAGAACTTGATATGTTATACAATAATATACAATAATTTTACATTACTGCATCATATCTCACCATATCAAGGAAGTTTCCACAAGAGTTCTAAGGTAACACCATAATATGAGATGACTACAGATGAGGAGTTTGTTAGACTCAAGAATTGTGTACACGGAACACTGGAACTTTTATGACTAATTAATCTGGTTTGAGAACATAACTGAGTACACACTCAGACACAGGGTTTCTGCTAATAGCAGTCTCCTTTTTCCTAAACAACATATGCTGTGTAATACCAAGCCACCTATTGATAGTAACTGCTGCATGTAAAAAATAACCGACTCATACATAATTTATAATTTATTAATGGCTATGCTGCAATACAAATATATCAACTCCCTTATTTTTTTTTTCTGACACAAACCTTGAATGGCTTTGAGGCCATCTCCCTTAACATGCCCATAGGGATTTGGCCTATCAGCAATGATTTCATGGTTTTAATTGGGTAAAGGTCCAAAGCAAGCAGCAAACAATACAAATCATAGAAACATACAATAGTTGCAAGCAAGTAACTTAGAATCCCACCATGACAAAGGATTTTGTAAAGTAAAAGTCCAACAAAAGAGGACCCAAAGTTTTCATTGCACAATATCATATGTATATATAAATAAAACAAGGATGTCCTAAGTTAGTTATTCAGCTATTGTTAGTTCATAACTGTTTGGTATGGTAGTTGCCCATAAATACAATCACAAATGGTAGTAAAAAAGCTAAATCCGACTTGTACTTCTAATACCAAATCACATGAAGAAGAAGAGTCCTTTATTTAACGGCTTCTGCTTCCAATTATGAAAGAAATTAGAATGATAACTATGAACATCATTATGTAGAAGCAACTTCATTATTTTGAATAATATCACATGAATTACCATATATATTAATCATTACTAGTGTATATCATTATTAGCTCAATCCAAGCTAATTTTACAATGCATCACATATGATCATATAGGAAACAGCACTATAGAAATAAACGTAATAAAAATGTAAAGATGCACCTTCAACAATTTCAAATCTTTTTGTAGCTCAGGGGTGATGGTTTGGGCCGGCATATTGAACCTGACATAGATTCAACAACATGATCATTCTCTTTCACACTCCAACTAAAGAAGAAACCAATTACTATTTTGTTACACTTAAAAAACAAGATTACTACAACAACATTAAGCTAGGGTGTTTAAAACTGAAAAGACAAATCTCCAAAGAATAAACTTCAGCAAAGTGATGCATACCAATTATTCCCAGCGGTATCTTTAGCTTGCTTTTTGAGTAACTTGTTCAATTTTTTGGGATTGTTCGGAGGGACAAAAAGGCCATCAACCAGCTCTGAACTGGATTTCCAAAGAGCGTTGTTTGATGGTTCCGTTTGAGGTTTGGCATGAGACCCATCAGTGCCTTTTGATGATGATGGAATAGAAAACTGTGGCTGCCATGATAACCCGACAACTGGTTTTCTCTCCGGCATTCCTAGATTAAGCGAATTGCACAATGAGATCCCAAACATTATACCTAATTAGTTACAGAACCCTAAAGAAAATATTATATACCTTGGATGCTGTCGCCGGGCGGAGGAGGACCCTCGTCTCGGAGGCTTTTGCGGCGCGGAGGAGCTCGTCGCGTTACGGAGGAGGCTGTGGCGGAGGGCGTGCGGCGGCTCTCTCTCTTTCGATTGTCACGGTTTCGTGACTGAGAGTTGAAGAAGAATGAGTAGTTTAAGAGTGGATGGGCCGGACTTACCTTTGGTTGGGCTGGGCTCAAAAACATAAATATTTTCTTAACTCCTGCACCTCCATATGTTTCTTTCTGCACCCTATATTAAAAACTTCTCGTCCTGTCCTTTTTGAATTGTGCAATACTGAAAAGTTGAAATTGACTTCGTAATCCAAAAATTAAAAAAAAATGAATTTCAAATTATATAACTTAAAAGAAAAAAAATGAATTTTTATTATGCAATTCTAAAATTACTTTTTTACTAAAAAATACTAATGAGTTACATAATTTGGAAACCGTCTTTAACATTCCAATTATGCTATCTACGTTAGTTTTACTTTCGAACTTTACAATTTAAAATAAAAGTCCTATTTTGAAGAAAAATAGTTTTTAAATCGTACAGAAATCATTTTTTACTTTTGAATTATATGATACAAAAGTATTTTTTATTTTCTTATTACACTATCCGAAAGTTATTTTTTATTTTTGGATTTCCCCGAAAAGGAAAAACTGAATTCTTTTTAAATTACGTTTTTAAATTACGGTGCAAGAAAATGGAAGTGTAAGGAGAATATGTATTTTTTTTTTCAATTTTTAAGTTAATATAAATTTCAACCAAACCAAATTAATTGAATATTTTGTGTAGTTTTAATTTAGCAAAAAATTTCAACCAATTTAAATAAATACTTTTCATTTTATTATAAATTGGTTTGATTTATTTTTAGTTAAAATTTTCAAATAAAAAATATGTTGTAAATTTTTTTTATATGATTATTATCATACTTATAATCTTAACTTTGTTTTATAATCTACACAATCTCATTGCTAAAAATCATAATTCGAATTTATCTATTATTATATCTTAGTGGTTATAAACATGCTGTAAATACAATATACTAAAATCATGAAAAACATCTCAATAGTCTCATCTAATAAACTTTAAACATATGATTTGTATTTCGAACTTCATTTTTGAATATGCCTTGAAATTACTTTCTTAATTGTTGAAATATTATAAATAAATGCTTTACTTTTTCCTCAGTGCAAGAAACTTGAAACTAAATCAACTTTGACAAAGAATTGATTTGGAAGCCATTGCTACTAGTTCAGTGAATAGTTTCTACAATCCAGTATCTGTCTCGCAGATTTTAGCTTTAGATTGTGTCGTGAATGAGTTTATTTTGCTGATAAATTCAACATTGTTCCAAGCAACAGATAAACAAAGTGTAGGAAGAACCACTGAATAAAAGTTTCCACAGCCTTCTAAAATTTCAATCATTTCATTCTCATTCCATTAATCTGTTCTCCCTTTTCCTTAGTCTCACTATTCAATGTTGCTGCAAACT
>Ga0214544_1005220_pt1 | contig 25372 bp, 13 predicted proteins | sample CNSS3metaG_FD_160074 | JGI IMG/M metagenome (GOLD analysis project Ga0214544, IMG submission 160074) | Root nodule microbial communities from cowpea collected in UCLA plant growth center, Los Angeles, California, USA - CNSS3 | ecosystem: Host-associated > Plants > Roots > Nodule | place: USA... | reverse complement strand
GGATGGGGATGGGACAAAAGTTTGATACCCGTTGGGTTTGGGTATGGGGATGGGGATGAATTTTTTTTACGGGGATGGGTATGGGATAGTGAAACCCGTCCCCGCCCCGCCCCGTTGCCATCCCTATCCTCAGCACTAGTCTTCTGGGATCTGCTAACTCTGCTAGTTCCCATCTCCAACTGCTCCACACTCTTGGCCTGCTCGACCAAGATAGGAAACTCCCTGACCCTCAGCGGTACAATGCAACGCCTCAGCTCATGCTTTAAGCCACCTTCAAATTTCCTGCAACGCCACTCCTCCGTCACCGCCTGGGACTAAAACCTCGCCAAGTACTCAAATCGATCCACATATGCATGCACTGACATCGATCCTTGCTGCTGGGTAAGGAACTCAGCTTCGCGCTCATGCCTAACGCTGTCGGGGAAATACTTATCCAAAAACCTCTTTCTGAAGTTCACCCAGTTCACCTCCTCCTCGCGGGTCTGCATTTGTTGTCGCATCCCCATCCACTAGTACTCTGCCTTTGTCACTAACAGAAAGGTGGCAAAACTGAGTTTCTGAGCCTCCGAGCACTCTATTACCCCAAAGATTTTCTCACATTCACGTAGCCACGCATCCGCCTCATCCAGGGTGGCTTTGCCAGTAAACTTCGCCGGCTTGTGGCGCATGAAATCTTCCATCGTCACAGGCTTAACAGGGGGAATTACTGTCCTCGGCTGCGTTGCGACAGGCTGCATAGCATCCACCATCCTGTGGATTGCGTTTGCAATTTCATCTACTCCAGCATTGTTTCTACGCCTCCTATTAGCCATTGCCTGTGCACGCCACATAATTCAGCTGTTCACATTAACCAGCTCAGATTATAACCAAAACAACAATCATTACACACCATAACATACAATCACATATAAATGCAGTAAGCTTACTCCCCAAGTTCCCCAAAATCTTAAAACATTTGCTCTGATACCAAATGTAACATCCCTAAAAGATATTACTTAAATAAATATTTAAATATATAAAAAGAAGCTAGAATGCCACAACTTCATTAATATCCGCCGCGGAAGTAAAACAAAAATTTAATGTTCAACGCGACAATCATCTAATAAAGATAAATAATTCCAAAAGCTTATACACGTTCCAAATAAAGCTTTAAAGCATAGTAAATCCCTAGCTCTAATTCCCAGCTAGTCGCTCTCTCCATCTCAAGTGTTAGCAGCATTACTTGTATCATTAACTGCTCTCGTCTAAAATTACACGATCATCCACAAACAAACACAAAAAGGGTGAGCTCAAAAATATATATAAAAATCACGAAAATTAAATGATAGAAAACACCCTATCTTATTATCATGATTACATTTTGGTTACATTCTCAACATGCCCCAAGGTTGTTCAACTACTAACACACAACAAGGTTAGTCATGGACTCAGGATTCCTGATGCTCACATGAACCTGCCCGCTCGTGGTCCTGCCTCTACGAACCTCCCCACTCGTAGTCCTACTCTACGGACCTACCCGCTTGTAGTCCAACACATGTGATTCACAAGCTACACACCTCCCCGCACACAGCATCTCTCAACTTTGAGCATGAAACATACGAACCTACCTCGCTCGTATCCCCACAGGAGAGTAATCGAGTATGAACCTCCCCGCTCATACCATCACATGTTATCCACCATCCATGAACCTACCCGCTCATGGGACAGCATCTCCTGATCCATGTTTCATCAAAGTATACCAACAATACACATAGACTGCACTAAACTCGCTTGGGCTAGAAGCCTTAGCTTAAGCGACCAGGCTTGTCTCGCTCAAGCTAAGATTCCTCGCCTGAGCTAGCGTGCAAACAGGTTTCTCGTGTGAAGGCTCGCTTAGGCGAGCTCATCTTGCCTGGGCGAGATCCCACTTCGCTCAACACAACAACACTCGCCTAGGCGGCGAAACACCAGAACACACAAGCATCAAACCCGAGTTCTCGCTTGGGCGAGTACCTCTCGCCTGAGTGAGGTACTCTGTCGCTCAAAACCTAGGCTCTTCGCCTGAGCGAGACCCTCGAGCACAACTTCACGTTTTCACGAATCCTCGCCTAGGCGAGCAGCTCTCGTTTGGGCGAGATGTGCAAACGCAATCCAAAATCTCCTCTCTGTTATTCTCGCCTAGGCGAGCCTAGTTAGCTCGGGCGAGAATAGAGGACCTATTCGCTGTCACACACGCAGAGAACCAAACCAATTGCCAAAATTTACACTTCATCATGCTAAGTAATTCATCATAGTTTGCAAGGTCAAAATCACGAATTATACAACAATTTGATCCCCAATCAAGCGAAAATGAACCAAATCCCTGATCAGTATTACATAACCCCAACATTTACATACACTCTCATAAAGGATTAATTACATTACACCAACACCATCCAATACCCCAACTTACAGCACAATGATCAACAATTTCACATGGCACATTTACACATATCAGTACACATCACAGAATACACCAAATTTCTACACAAACGTATAAACACATGGAAAGGAGCTCCCCTAACCTGGAAATCCTTGCTTTTAATGGTTGCTCAGTGTTGGCTTTGTGGTACCCAAAACCTCTTCTTTTCTCTCCCAAATTAAAATTGCAGTTTTACTCACCATTCTCAACTTACCTTTTTCTCCCAAGCTCGTGCCCTTTCTATTAGGGTTTTCAATGCCCTTTCACATGCAACCCACAATGATATTTAGCAAAAATAAAAGGATTAATTTCGTTTTAAATAGGATTTGAACACACACCCCTGAAATTCCAAGATCAAAGCATAACCAATTCTATAATTATGTTATCTCTAACATAATCCTACATATTAAAATTAATATAACTCAAAGAACACACAATTAGCATACATAGGACTCGAACCCAAGTCCTCTCATACGATTAAAGTACTCTCAACCATTTGAGCTAGTACTTTTCCACGTCACAATAATTAACATTAAATGCCATAAAGGCTTCTACTACCCACATTTATTAAATAATTATTAATTTAATTACTTAAATTTCTCGGGTCTTACACAATAGGGATCTTCCTTTAATTCTTTGTTCCTTCACTTGAGAAACATGAAAAGGCGAAAGACAAATAACATTGTTTCATTCTTAGTTGGATTTGGTTTTTCTGATCCATTCTTGAACCATTCTTAATACTTTCCTTTGAGTGTTTACTCCTTTGTGTGCCTTATTTCTAGTTTGTATTTTCTTTTGTAATTTTATCCATCTTATCTCATCTATATTCGCTACAAGTTTAAGTTTTCAAATTGAGCTTTTGTTGTTTTATTCCTTTGAACTCTTGAGTGGATTACATCTTTGGATATGTGTTTCTTATGAAGTTTGACTAACTTCTCAAGGTAGCATCCTAAAGGTAGGAAAAAGTTGGATAGAGAGTATGTCCTAGTAAATTTGAGCAAAGAAGGCTGCCAAGAGGCATTTTGGAGTGCAAGAAAGACGATAAACACTTGAGGAGTGAAGCAAAAGAAAGAGTTGAAAAACAAGACAATTTTTGTTGATTCTTTTCATAGTTGTATCACGGAACATTTGTGTAGTTTGTTGCATTTTGTTGTAAATTTTTGTTGTTCACTTTCTTCTTTACTTTGATGTCTTGGGAAAATGCCTTTGGTGCAATCTCATTTCCTTAACTAAACATTGTAATAATTACACGCACATTAGAAGTCGAAGTGTGTCAAGAGTTCCAAGTGTCACTTAAACTTTCACATAGGACTCGCCCAACTTAGTGAATTGTCTTTACCATTCTTTTTACATTGCTTTTATTCTTTTAATTCATGTTTTCTTTTATGTTTCTGTGATATATAAGGTGTTTCCTTTGTCTTCAAGTAGATAGACTTTTCTTTGGTCTCTAAGAGCACTCTACACATGCCATTTGGGAAAATTGTTTTGGAAGTTTTATTTAGAAACTTTGGTGAAAGTAATCTAAGGAAAATTTGGCTAGGAAAGACTTGGTTTCTAAGCTTGTCCACTTGTGACTCAACTCTCTTTCTTGGGAGCTACTTGGAACATTTTCATCATTAGTTTCTTTTTAGAAATCATTTACCAAAAAGAAAATTGTTTGTGAAATTTTTTATCATTCATAATTGTGAAAATTTTGAAAACCTTTGTCGAAAGCTTCTTATTCATAACATGAGTGATCATTCTCATCATTCTAGTGTACATGGTAGTCTCAGGCATAATAGTTTTTAGGAGTATAGTAGTATAATTACAACTATAATGAGGATGAGTTACATTTGAGAGTTGGGAATGACATTCCACATTTTCGTGGTAAAGTTGATCTAGTGTCATACTTAGCTTGGGAGAAACAGGTTGAAAAGCTTCATCCATTCATTATTAGGTGTAGTGTAGTAAATATCATATAGTGAGTTTGTACACTTCTAGGTTTGTAGGATATGCATGTGAGTGGTGGCATCAAAGAAACTATGGTGTTAAGATTAGAAGAAAATCACCAATTAGAGATTGGCATCATTTATAAGCATGTATGAGAAGAAAATTTGTTTCTCCTACTTTTGAGAGAAACCAAGAGCTAAAAAGAGAGAGCTAAAAAGAGAGATGAGGGAACTCATGGAAAGAGGAAAAGAGTTTATTAAAAGTGAAAAGATGTTCTTTGGTAGATAAATGAGTTTAAAGAGAAAATGAAAAAGCTTTTTAGGGATAAAGAGAGAAGAGAGATCGAAAGAAGAAAAGAGGAATATATACAACTAATTATAATGTATCAAACGGGGGTAAATAACTCAAAAACAATCATTAAATGCATCTAAAACATCAAATAAACTTAACAAAAGTTGATTAAAAGGATTAAATTCACACATTTTTAAAGACAAATGACTAAATTGATCCAAAGTTATGAAAAAAGATTAATTCCAAATTTGACTGAAAGTTAAGGGAGAAAAATCATATTGAACCCTACATATTTTTTGAGCAAAATGGTATAAATTGTGTGAAAAAAAAAACAACTTAAACGTAAGGTAGAGAAAGTTGTGTAATGTGATTATCCATCCATGGGTAGTTATAAAATAGAAGACTTTGTGGGTTACTAACTCCTAACAATAACTAAATTCCTTTTTGTCCTAACATTTCCCACATATTTTCGCAAAGTTAGAAGGAAAGTAAATATGTTAATTTTATTTTTGATGTCGTGTAAATTCTTCTTTAGTTATGCGCTTTCTTCATATAGAGCGAACCCACACTTTTTCATAGCATGAATCAAACTTAGTTAAATAATTGGTGGTTTATAGTTGTATGGAGTTAGTGACGGTATAGTCAATACTGTGATGACTACTAAACACAAGAGTAACTTTACTTCACATGTAATAATTGCTAAATATCACACACATATACTCAATTATTTTAATTATTAATGGAATTCAAATAAAATTAATAAAATTAGAAATTTTATATTTATATTATATTTTGTTTTCCTATACTAAAAACAAAAGATATCAATAGTTTTGTACCGAAGAACTATCTACTCTAAATTTAAATTTTGAACATAACTAAAATTGATAATTAAAAGTGTAAAACTAAACCAAGAACAAAGGGTGAGAAGTGGGTGGCCACAGCTTCTTCCAACTCCTCCATGGATGAACCATGCTAGTTAGGATGATCAAAATACAATCTTTCTATATCTCAAAACCATTATCCACCATTTAATTTGGTTGGTATCATGTGTATTCCTTTTCCCCATCTTAAAATTTTCATACAAAAAACAGATATGTACTCCTCAACTTTCAGTCTTATCCCCATAAATTGCAGTCCACATCAGTGATGCTAATTTCCTCTATTATGAGTTTGCAAACCAAAAGATGCAAATTCCCTATTTATTACCAAAGGACAACACAATTAATAATATGTATCCTTCCACCACAAACACTATTCCACAACCCAATTTTCATGAGAAACAAACAACACTTGATTCTTCATACGCTATCCCCTAAACATTTGTTTCTCACAATTTTAGACATCATGTTCAACTGTCTTATAATATCTCACCACTTCATGTGCCCTTTTGTCCACCTGCACAACCACATTTTCTTAGTGGGCTTGCATCACTTGCTGAGATAATTGAGCAATATTTTCTGTTCTGTTCTTGAGGGAACTGCTTCTGTTTCAATTAGATTCTTGAATAAATTGCTTAAACTTTTTTATCCTTCTGTGTATCCATTATGAAGCAGTTGAATATCATCGTAATCCAGAATGAATTTTCGTATCCTTTTAATCATACAACACCCATTTCAATTTGACCATGTGTGTAGAAGCTTCCATCAGAAAATAAACACAATTAGAAAAACAAAAACATATAATCCATGATTGGATTAGTGTGCCCCTCAATTATTAAAGAGACAACTTGTTCCTACAATATTATTTCCTTTCATTACGCTAACTATTTTATTTTTAAAAAATATAGTTTCTCTCTTATTTTCTTATTTCTTACTTTATTGAATGACTTTCTGTTCAAAGTTTGTACTAGTATAATCTTTCTACATCAAATCGTGGGTCAGGATTTTGGTTTTGATAGATTGATCAAAAGATATGTTACGCAAACCCAACTCCCTCGTAAGTTTCCAACCATCACCCTTTCTTGTCTTATTGGAAATGTTGTTTGTACGTAAATCTTATGGGTAGTAACGTCTAAGAAGAAAAAGTGATATCTTGGGAGGATTGAAGAATAGGAGGTGAGAAAAAAGAAGGAAAGAAACTAAAGAAAATAGATCTTTTGATGCATAGTTTATGGTTATGTATAGAGAGGAAATGTGGATTAGAATGGAACATGACTCCTCCCATTTCCTTTTTAGTCATAATCTTTGTTTTCCTTCCAATTTAGGGTGTTACTTGATGTAACTAAACATTCTAAATAATAAATGTCGTTTTTTGACCTTAATGAAATCTATTTTATGACGGCTGCCTCTTGTTTTTTGCAATACTTTTCTTTTATTCATGACTTGGAATATACGCTGTCTTCTTATCAATATGTAGGAGGTGATTTAATGATATTTTGGCACAAAGAAAAAATATAGACAAAGGGAAAATAAGAGAAGAAGAAGATTTGGTAGAAGGATGAGAGGAAAACTAAGTTGTTTGGTAGAAAAAAAAAAAAAAGATAATTTGGTTGTTAATAGATCATTTTATTTATTATTTTTAATATTAATGTTGTGGACCACCTAATCCGTTCTCTACATGGTACATGGTCTTAAAATTTTGAGTCTCTTTGAATCGTTGGTTTTTTAGTTGGGTTCATTTAACATGTGGGCTAAGGTTTTATCTTTAGATCACATGGGTACTTCTACAAATAAAAATAAAAGATATGATACTAATATATAAGATGTGTGTCTCAAGTAATTTAAAAAAAAAAACAATATAAAATTTAAATACTTTCAATGGTTCAATGAATGTTGAATGATATGTAGTGTATAATTATATATTAGGTAAACACGAAGCAAAAAGTATTATCTAGGTGACTTAGAATAAAAATTGTTTTTCAATTGGAACGATTAATTTCTTTTATTTCACAGATTATAGTTATAATTTTAAATTAGAGGAAACTTTATAATTTAAAACGACTTCATTTTATTTTTTTATTATATAAAGTTGAATTATTAATCTTACATATTATAAAAAGATAAATTTTGTCTTAACTCTATTTCAAACTTTTTGTCTTAACATCTTCACCTTACCACAGCCAAACTACCAATAATAAAAATGAGGTGTATTTAATAAATAAAATTGTTCTTTTGAAGCATTTGATGGATGACGCATAAAAAAAAAAAAACTTCCTTGTGTATTCTTTGATCACAAGTTCTAACTAAAATACTAAAAAATAAATGAAAATTTAATTTTTCGATGTTCAACTCAGAAAGAATTTTAAAGTTTTAAAGGAATAATATTAATAAACAAAAGAATTAAGCAAATACTTCCTTTTAAGTTGGTGTGCATTTATAGACTTTTGAAGTTAAGTAAATGAAGCTAAATAATAGAAGAAATGTATTTGGTTGCATTGTTTTTGCTATATAGAATTAATAAATAATTGACCACCTATATCAATTTATGTCTAACAACCAAGTGATAAGATTACTTAACTATTGGATTTAGCTTCATTATTTGTAATTATTGGAATATACTTCAAATGTAGGTACCTCATATATACGTAGGTACATAAGCTTCCAAACTTGAAAACCAAAAGTTTATTTAAATAACTAGTCTGATGAGGTTGACTCAATTTATGCATGTTATTATGTGTTGACTATACAAATAAAGGTTGGTACTTATGAACAATCATTGTGTGTTTATGCGGTTAATGTTAGTATTTATGAATAATCGTATGAATGAATGCACTATTAATACGTTCTGAAATATTATAACATTTTGGCTAAATGAATAAACGTCAAAATATATGATGAGGGATTTCACAAGAAATTGAAATACACATTTTGACTAAATGAGTAAACATCAAAATATATGAAAATATATGATGAGGGATTTTACAAGAAAGAAATACATTATATTTGAATTATTTATAATTAATTTTTTTTATTTTTTAAGTAATTTTTTTTAATGGAATAATTAAAATATCTTATATTTCAATTTTTTTATTTTGATAAAGCAATTTAATTTCAATTTTTTGCAAATTCAACTCCTATTTGGGTATGAGTTGAATTAGTTCAATTTTTGATTGGAGCTAACTTGGCTCAATATTCAAACTAAGCTGACTAGGCTCAACATTCAACCTGACTTGTCTGGATTTGACATTCAATACGGGCCAAATTGGCTCGACTTTCGGCTTAGGTCACTCGACTCAACTTTATTCAGACTAACTTGGCTCTCGGTCGAGACAAACTCAACTCGACCTTCGACCGAGGTAGACTTAGTTGAACCTTTGGTCGAGGCAAACTTAACTCAACTTCTAGCCAAGCTTGACTTCACTTGACATATGACCTGGGCCGACTCGGCTCTACCTTCGGTTCGAGCCAACTCAACACGACCTTCGAGTTAGGCTAACTCGACTCAATCTTCAGTCAGACCGATTTGGCTCAACCTTCGACTGGGGTAGACTCAACTCGACTTTTTGTTGATGCCAACTCAGTTGACCTCAACCCTAAACCGTCTCAGCTCCACCTTCAACCTCAACCGACTAGTCTCGACCTTCGGCCTAGATCGACTCGAGTTGACCTTCAGCCTGAACCGACTCGACTCGGCTCGACCTCCAATCTAGATCGACTTAGCTCGACATTTAACCTCGGTTGATTTGACATGACTTTTGTCCTAGGTGGGCTTAGGTCAACCTTCCCTTCTAAGTCAATTCAGATTGACTATGTCTGGACCGACTCACCATGATCTTTGTCCTGAGTAGACTCTGCTTGATATTCGGCTCGAACAAACTTGGTTCAACCTTCAACCTATATTGATTTATCTCGATCTTTGATCTTTGGTCTAAACCGACTCAACTCGACCTTCAAACTGACTGAGCTCGACCTATAACCCGAGCCAATAAAAAAGAATGAAAATAAAAATAACACGAGTTTGGTCGAGGGAAATGAATATATATCTTGTAGGCCATGAGGGTCTGCATTTCAGAAATTTTCTAATCAAATCAGTGTAAAACTAAAGTAACGCTTACGGGGTAGAATCGTTAAACAAGTTGGAAGAAGGTGTTTGTTTGTTAGTTACAATGATCCCCTATATATCTAATTGAATATTGATGATATTATTTTATAGGATCTTTACTTGCACCTTTCTAGACTTGACCAGGAATAGGCAATCAAATTTGTTCACTTCGCAAACTTGTACTTTTGCGTGCAAAGGAAGGCAAGAAGGCACAGACTAGAAAGTGTTGTAACTGTGCCATATATATCCATCGATTCAGTGAAGACAAAAATATGGAAGATGGGAACAAATTTTGTTAGGTTTCCCATTGGCAGGAAGCACTTTTGCAGGTGCCTCAGGATGAGAAACATGACTTGGCACTCACACACCACCCAGTTTCTTACTATTTCGGTGTGGGAGCAAACTTGGTCACCATTCTCATGCATCATCTCATGCTCTTTTATGGAGGGTAGATCGCTACAAAGGGTGGTGTGTGGTGATGGTGTTGCATACTAGTTAGTACTAATGGAATCTACGAGTTTAAAGTGGCCCATGCGTGAATGGTTAATTTCCACACACAAAAAAGGACCTAAGCTTCTTTGCCTCGTTTGTTTCACGACCATGAACAACCAAAAAAGTTGATTGTCTCAATGTGGAAATCCTTAGGCAGAGGGCATTCTCTAAAATCATTTTGGTTCGTTTTTTTTCAAGTTTTTGAATGGCTAACCACACCGTTTGTGAGTTGCTTTTGCTTCTTTTGAGGCTCAGATATCGAAGCATGCATGTGGAAGCAATTAGTGCTGTAATTATGCCTTTCGGTGTTTATCTCACTTACACACATTGTGATAGCATCATTTGGAAGCTGCCAACTTCCCTTCTTCTCACTCTCCTTGTCTCAAGCGTGCTCTCACCACGCACCCATGTGGGGTTTCATTAATCACTACACTCCTTTTGCACTGCTCTGTTTTTTTACCATTATCTTAACACCTATAATTTTAATCTCTTCTCATCCATTTTCATTTATTCCACCTCAAATACATAATTAAATATAATTAATACAATATTTACAGGATATCCAATCAATTTAAGCATATCTTATAAGCAACCCATAACAATATATGGTATAATCATTGAGTATTCTGCTACTACCCATGAATAATTAACTATATCTTTTTTTTTATCTAAGTATTTATTTTAAAGTTTAAAATATCTATAAATACATGTCTTACAGAACTATATTACTTCTATACATTTAATATTTTTAATAGTTATTAATTGAATATGAGCATAGAAAATTATTCCCCAAATAGATGTCTCATCAATTCATCAAATTCAGATTTCGAAAGACCTCACTTATATTAAATTGGTGTATGTGCGTACAATTATTATTTCTCACTCGTTCCTTTAAATTTGTTTTCTTTGAATTTGTTTTTACTGTCGTCCTCCACATCAATTGATAATAAACTTATGTAAACATTGTTTTATCCGATATATATATATATATATATATATATATATATATATATATATATATATATATATATATATATATATATATATATATATATGTGTTGTTGTTGTTTCTTTAACATTTTTTTTTATTTTTGTTAAGAAACTAGCTCATACAAACTATATTCAAAAATAAACAATATTAAAAAGGATTAAATATGTTTTTGATCTCTTAATTTTTAGTGAAAAATTAGAATTAGTTTTTCTACAAAAACTTTGGTCTAATTTAGTCCCTTAACTATAGAAATACATCAATTTAGTCTTTTTAACTAAATTTTGTTAAATTTATTTGACATTTCAAACACATTTCATGATAGTTTTTAGTTAAAATTGAAGCAAAAATGTATCAAATGATGTAAACAATTAAAATATTATCATAAAACGTGTTTGAAATGTCAAATAAACTTAACAAAATTCAGTTAAAATGACTAAATTCACATCTTTCTGAAGTTGTGGGACTAAATTAGACTAAAGTTTCAAATAATGACAAATTCCAATTTCCAATAAAAATTAAGAGAGAAAAACATATTTAACCCTATTAAAAATTAGTAAATAGTTATAAAAATACATTAAAATGATGTTTACGATTTAAATTAGAATATTATTTTTGTCTTGTTCTTTTGGTTTATGGTATACTTATAAGCTAATTTCCAATGCCTTTCTCATTGATTCTTGTCATTATGTGGTTGTGGATAATGTAGGAAATTATCCGTATTTTTCCATTTATTGATAAGGGATATATACAAATTATCATCTATAATTTAGGTTGTCATTATAATTGACAAGCTATAATTTAGGTTAATATTTAGACAATTAATATTACAAGATATTATCAAAATAATAACAAATTGTTTTACATAATAATATCTATCAATATTTATCACACCTCCACAATCAAAGTGAGAGATTAACATGTGCTTAGACTATTTTGAAAAGCTTCAAAGAGTATGCACAGAGTTTTGGTGAAAATTTAGCAATTTGATAATGTAACGGACCATGAATGACACAAACCTCGAACAAGCAACTTTTTCACATACAATGAAACTTAAAAAAGTGACAAATCTTTACCAACAATTTTGGAGGGTCAAAATATTATATACGTAAAATTTATATATTTGATCATTGTCACTAATACAACAAAAGTAAATAATTTAGTATTGAAATCTTCTTGGATGTTTATCCACATAAAAATGATAATTTTGAAGTTGTATTTTATATAAACAAATCATTAGTATCTTCAAAATAGGAGAAGAAGTTGAATTTGTATTGTTTTCATTTGCATATATAAAAAAATTGTACTATGAGAATAATATTTCACTATCAAATAGAATAAGGAAGAATTACCCTTTTCTCTTCAAGAATGGAACATAAAAATGAGAAATGAAAGCAAAATAATGAGTGACATGCTTTATACATAATAAAAATTCACCCAATTTCATTCCCAATAATTTTCATTATAATACACAAAATTTGAAAAGTTTAGAGGGCCTGGGGCACCCCTAACTCCCATTAATATTTGCCCCTGAACAAGAAGGTTTTGAATCCAACAAGATTTAGAAATAATATTAGTTACTCCTCTACATTCAACCTTGACACTGGAACAAGATAATGTAGGTTGCAGTTTGGAGGATCAAAAAATTATCACTGAAGAAAACACAACATTTGAAGGTCGATTGTCTAATATCCAAACATCCACCCTAATCTACATTTTGTGTAAGAGAGGAGCCTACCAATATTTGATTTTTACAAATGCAAGCCAAAATCAATAGTTCTTTGAATGCAACGTAAAATATGCTTGATAGCATTCATGTGTGCTTTCTTGGGATCATGTGTGCTTTCTTGGGATCATGTGTTTGAAGGCAATCTTGTTGCATTATAGGGATGTCTAAACGGGCCAGCCTAGCCCATTTAGGCCTGACTTGTTTTCCTCCAAAATCGGGTTGGGTCGGGCCAACCTGACACCTAAAAACGGGTTAGGAACTTCAACCCATCCCACCAATGTACAAGGTGGCGGGCTGGTGGGCTAGCCTGTTTGTGCATTGACTGCAATGGCACGTCATTCTTAGTCAAGCACCACACCTTTCACAACAGACACAACCACGTAGAAGGAGAAGAAGAAAGAAGTAAAACGATTCTCAAAGCAATGGTTTCTTTATTATATTTAATTTTACATTTTACTATTTATTAACATTAAATGACATACTTTATAAAAAATAAAAATTCACATAATTTAATTCCCATGAGTTTCCATTATAATGCACAAAATTTGAAAATTTTGGAGGGTCTAGGGCACCCCCCGACTCTTATTAAGATCTGGCCTTGAACAAGAAGGTTTTGAATCCAACAAGATTAAGAAACAAAATTATTTACTCCTCTATATATTCAACCTCGACATTGGAACAAGATAATGTAGGGTTAGTTTTGAGGATCAAGAAATCAAGTTATCACCCAAGAAAACACAACATTCTAAGGTTGATTGTCTAGTATCCAAACATCCACCCTAATTTAGATTTGTGTAAGAGAGGAGCCTACAAATATTTGATTTGTACAAATGCAAGCCAAAATCAATAGTTCCTTTCTTGGGATAATGTGTATGAAGGAAAACTTGTTACACTTTAAGGATGTTAAAACAGGTCAGTCCGGCCATTTTAGGCCCGACTCGTTTCTAACCCTCCAAAATTGGGTCACGTTGGGACGACCCGACATTTGAAAATGAGTTAGGAACTTTAACCTATCCTTCCAATGGACAGGGTGGCGGGTTGGCGGTCTAGCCTGTCTATTCACTGACTACAACGTCATCTTGTTCTTAGGCGTGTACCACACCTCTCGCAATAGATACAATCATGTAGAAGGAGAAGAAAGAAGTAAAATGTTGCTCACAACAATGGTTTCCAATCCGTAATCAAATTGAAATTTCCAATTTGCGAAATTCCCAACGAAATCAAAATTACCTTAATCGCAAAATCCCCAAATAGCAAAATCCCTAAATAAAAAAATCCCCAATCTTTAATTTGTAAAATCACCAATTGCTATTAGAAATGAAATGGAAGAAAATGTTACAACTGAATGAACAAAGAGAAATACAACGTCAGTTATGATCTTAGGTGATGAAAACAGACCTTTGAGGAAAACTTAAGTATTTGATGATCTCTCACCCATATAAGAGGAAGACATGACCAAAATAAGAAAAGAGTGGACAAACTATCTCTTCAAACATTTAGTATAAGATTACGTTTTGATTAGTTTTTTGTTTTAATTTACTTATTGTTTTTATTCATTATATATTTCTTTTAAAATGTACTAGAAATGTCATATTTGAAATATATATGTTGTTTTAGGGTTTTTTTTTCTAGTTTTCAAGTTTTAGTTTAGTGACTAAAAAGTTTAATTTTTTTAAAAGAACTTGCAAAATTCACATTTGTTATAACATTAACAAACATAAATTTACTTCTTTTCATATTATAACTGACATAAATTTTGACACAAAATATACTAAAAAAAGTCAAAAATTATGTCTATTATAAATTTACATATGTTATAAATGCATCAGACGTAAATTTACGTATGATCCTGATTTAGGTCTAGATCTTAATTAGACATAAAGAATATACAATATCAAATATAAAAAACTGATTTTGTATTATATAAATGATTTTTCAAGTTCAATATAAAGAATTAATATTAATTATTTCTTAAAAGACTGGTTATTTTGTTTTTGTCAAAGCCAAATCCTCATACAAATAAGCTTTGTTCAACAAAAGATGGGTTACGGATTTGTGATGATGCAAGGAATTTAGAATTCATGCGGGATTTGAAGTTAAGCAAGTTTATTTGAAACTGTGCTCCAGCTGAAAACTAGAAATGTAGCTTTATATTTGAGATTGAACTACAAAAGTTAGTTTTTACAAGTTTGTCTAGGAGATATTGATTAGTGACCTAAGTTTTGACCCTCAAAACTAATGTTTTCATTTATTTTTCAAAAGGTCAAATAAGTTTTTTTAAATAAAATAAAATAATAAGATAATTTAAACACATATTTTTAAAAGGAATTAAATACTAAAATAATAAGCTAGCGTAGAACTAATCAACTGTAAACACAATTTCTTTATAATAATTAATTAATAAAATAGTAAATTAATATCAAATTAACCAATACTTTAATAAATTTTATTTATAAAAATAAATAATAAAAATAGTAAATTGTGTGTGATTTTAAACTATATAAACTTTTTTATTTTAATTTTTTAAGCACTAACAAAATTATATTAAGGATTAGCTAAAAAGGACCAATTTTGAATATCTTAAATTCAACCTATAAATTCCATTTTCTTTATTTTGATGTTTATGTAAATTTTTGCGTTTTCTAATTTGAGTTTTTAAGTAATAACTTCAAAATTAAGAAATAAAGGTAAAGTTTAACTAAACTTTTATGTATAAAATTTATAATCCTATCTCATTGTGTGTCCATATAAGCAAAATCATTCCTTCTATTTTGGTTTGGGTGTTTCGTCACATTCCACAAACGAGAACCAGAAGAAGTTAATAATTTTACAAGAAATCAGGGGAAAAGACGCACACAAACACGTTAAGGTAGAAAAATCGGAAAGCACCACACAAATTGGCAAGCATCCACCGAATGACGTGACATCCTAATTCAACTTCAATGATCTTTCTAGACGTTGGAAAAAATTACAAGTTTGTAAATAGTGATACTAATAATAATATTAATCAAAATACTAAAAGAAACAACTCGCAAGAATTGTTATGTATGAAATCTATCTCTGTCTAGAAATTGACTAGAATTATTAACCTATTCAATCATGTTATGGATTTAGATGTCATTAACCAAATATAAACTAGTGACTTGGTAATTATAAGGTCAATTTTTTACGCAGTCTTTCCACTTGTGTTATTAGGTTGACCAAGAAAACTATCTGGTACCTTAATTATTGTATTTACGTGTCCCTAAGTGCTGGAAATTTCAGTTGTAACCAAAAGTCAGAATTCAAATACATCAAAATTAATGACAAATGACCATTTCCTTTTACTATCAAACTTGTGGGCACCATTAAGTTAGGATCACTCATCCATCATATAAATATCCAACCCTAACCCTAAATGTTATGTAATCACCCTCCTTAAACCATCAATCACGCTGAATGGTAGATGGTTTTCTCTTTGATTTGGTGGCTTTTGCTTATTCATCTAACTTTCTTTATCACATCCTATTGCTGAAGATTATATGAGGCTAAATTATATTTTATAAGCAGTTTATCTTCTATAAATTGAGTTAAACTAAGTATATTTATTTATTTATTTCAAGTTTATCTTAATAAAATTTATTGACATTTAGTAGTAATTACTGTCGGATTATTATTGGATTATTTATTAATGTTTAGTTCTAGACTCAAAATTTATAAACCTCGATGTAAGATGTGTTGAATGTAAGGCTCAGTTTTCTGCCTTAATATTTTAAGAACTGCCTTAAAAACTGTTGGGCCTAAAGGCTGGCCCAAAGGATAAAACTCACTCCTAAGTCTGTCCTAACTTACACTTCTACTCACTTTCAGAGAACCTTGAGCTGCAGTCGTCGACCCCTCTACTAGGGTTTGTTTCCACACCGTTGTCAAGTTCGCTTAAGCTCTTTCCTACTCAACGTAAGTTACCCTTCGTCTCGTACCATCCCTCCCTTGCTATGTTTTCGTATTTTTCCCAGTTAGGGTTTTGTAGAGAGCTCATCTTATGTTTTGTTCCACTATTTTTCCAGTTCCCTATTGTTCCGGAGCTGTTGTGCTCACTCTTGTGGTGTCGAGGTCCCCTGCTAACCCCTTTCCAAGTAAGGGAAGCTAGGCCCTATTCTTATAGTTCGATTTTTTGTCGATTCTATTGTTGTGCTGCGATTTTATGGCTGGTATGTTATTGTGAGAGAATAAAACGTCTTGGTATGTTGTATGGAATTGTGGGTGTGACTGATGTAGGGAAACAGTGGTGACAAACGCGTTTTCTCGCCCAAGCGAGCCTGTCTCGCCCAGGCGAGACTTGTAGAGACAGCCCAGATCATACTTGAGCTCTCGCTCAGGCGAAGAGCTCTCGTTTGAGCGAGGCATCTCGCTCAGGCGAGAGGGGCTAGCCTAAGCGAGAACGTGTGAGAACTTTGGCTCGTCGCTGCGGTTTTTAGCCCAGGCGAGGGACTTTGTCTTTGGGCGAGGGGTGGCCTCGCTCAGGCGAGGAGGGGCTCGCCTCAGCGAGAATTCTCGTTCCAACAACCCTCACTGTTGGTATTCTTGCCCAAGCGAGGGCCTGCCGCTTGAGCAAAAGAGCCCTTTCGCCTGAGCGAGGGTTCCTGGCCTGAGCGAGGCTGATGCATGTATTGGTGTGATGTTTGTTGTGTTTTATATATTGACTGGTGATCTACTACATAATTTCATTACCCTGTTTAAAGCATGAATGAGTTAAGTATGCAAGAACTGTGTGATCTTTGGATTGAAAATGATGGGTTGGATATGATCTTGTTTGTGATCTAATTGAGATGGTTGGTATCAATGTGGCATGGTATTAATATGAGATGGAGTTCCATATTCATGGTTTGAAAATAATGGATTGGTATGGATTTTACTAGGAATATGAAAGAGGTGGATTATGAGGAACTAGTATGTGATATATATATATATATATATATATATGTGTGTGTGTGTGTGTGTGTGTGTGTGTGTGTGTGTGTGTGTGTGTGTGTGTGTGTGTGTGTGTGTATACATGTTAAACCCTTCTTGGTTGATTGAGAATGATTGGTCCGTGTCAGTGCGTAATTTCTTGGAGCCTCTAGGTGAGACTTTCAGGGTCGCGCTTCAGTGGTCGAGACGTAATTCCATGGCCCCTATTAGTGGGTGTCCATGGTGGTGCCCCATCTATATGGTCTGGTAAGGATTCAAGGTAAGGTTGCATCCTAACACTCTAAGGAGTCAGTTAGTTTCACTTAGAGCGGACTGACTCCTGTGGTGAGAGTAGCAGGAGGCCTGAAACTCATTAAAGACTAACCTTGTATGTGAGGGAATTTATTCATTGTAACACTTGTAACACAAAGCTTGGGGGTGAGCAGAGGTATCCACTACAAGTGCAAGCATCCGCTGAATCTGGCTAGATTATATGTAATCCGGATGAGTCGAGTCGAGTCTTAGTGTATTGGTTGGGTGTTGTATGTGTAGATGACTACGAAAATATATCTGATTGCATGCTAAAATCTTTTGGCTCTAGCTTACCCTTTTGCTTGTTTGTTTGCTCTGTATGTTGTTCTTCTACTTTTGCGATGATCATCAAATTGTTGATGGGAACAGATGTGAGAGGTACTTGTGGTCAACAGGGAAGAGATGATTCCGCTGCATAGTCTTCTTGGGCTGGACTTCTTCTTGGGTTTTTCTTTAGGGCTATGGCCCATGTACTTGATCATCTTTAGATTTCTTTACGATTCTAGTAAACTATTTGACTTGTTTCTTTTTGGGCATCGTGGTGTGCCTTGGATTGTAAGGAGTGGTGTTTAAACTCCGAGACTGGGCTAAGATATTATTTTTAGTGTAATGCTTCCTTTAATTTCGTTTATTAAATTAAATGAGGCGTTACATTGAATATCTCATAACGAATATACACTTTATAACTACGAACCCTAACAAAAATACTTCATCAACAATCAATTTTAGTGACAAAAAGTTATAAGTCACTATAATGGTTAATTTAGATACCAATTTACAAAATAAAAAAATTATTGGTTACTAAAATAGACACTATTATGATTAAAAAATTATAATTGATTTTTAAATTGGTCACTAATTAATTAGAGACTAATTTAAAAACTAATTTCTCTGGTAGAAAAAAATCTTGATTGTTAATATTTGGTGATAAATTTTCTTTTAATAGCTAAAATCTTGGTAACTAAATTTTAGAACCCAATTTAGTGACAATTTTAATATTTTATTTAAAATATATAGTAATTATTTTAGTAACTAATAATTTTTTATTTTAATAAATTACTATCTAAATTGATCATTATAATAATTAATAACTTTTAATCATTAAAATTAATTATTAATAAAATTTTAGTGAAACAATTTTTTTAAGATAAATTAACTAAAAGTTTATTTCTCAATAATATATCCTAAAAAAAATATATATATATATATATATATATATATATATATATATATATATATATATAAAAAATATAAATAAAAAAAAACACAAAAACACAAACAACTTGTTTTCTACCAAAGCCTGGAATATATCCATCTCCTTTTAGTGGGACTGTGTAGAAAGGAAAAAGATTTGTGTTTCACCAACTCCACACCTTCAAGCCTTATCCAAATCTACATTAATTTTCTATGCGATGTAACTCATTCCAAATCACAGATAAAAGACGAATCATTAATTTACTTTACTCTTCTTTTTCTTGGAGTTGGCTATGTCCCCACCCATGCATATATAATAAATATCTATGTATCTAATTGCTTTAACTTCATCTTCAAAATTCTTTCACTCATCCCAACTTGTTTTTTATTCCTCCACCAACTTGTGTTATGCGTAGAGATATGAAAGTGTAACAAAAGATAAAAAAGAAGAAGAAGAAGATTATGCTTGGAGGCTGCGTTTGTTAATTCGTTTCATGTATATCTTCATGTCATGGTTCACCTACCATGTTAATTAAACCCTTTGCTTCTTCTCTACTTACCCGTGAAAGTTAGATCATGTGTGCAATGCTTTCTCCAACCAGTCCCATCATTTTGCTTGGTTTCTTGTGAAACTTAATTAAACAATCACATTACCAGGAAGATGATGATAAAATAAAAGCATTCCTAATATCTTCCACTAATTAATCATTAATAAATGTCTAAAATCATTTGATTTTGCAGTTTAGTCTTTTAAAAAAATGCCGCCTAATTTGAGTGATCAATTGAAGGGTTGTTAAAGCTTCTTCTTCCAACCCATGACATGACGTATATGATAATTGATTAAACAACTACATTTATTTTCCTTCATGCCACAGCTTCTTCTTGTGGGGCATTTTATCGTTTTTATATTTATTTCTTTCTAATTCTATCAGTCTTATTTCATTGTTTGCAAGTATCGTTTCTGAATAATATTAAACATATAAATTTCTAACCTGAATACTTTTTTCCTCCTTTTATGATTTTCTATACATATGAAATTTGAAGAAAAAAAAACAATAGAAGTCAATCCAAACTTAGTTTATTCGAGTTCTTTTTTTTATGGTGAAACTCAATTGATGATAACTTGTGTGGTCCTCCTATTTTTTCAAGGATATTTATTTGGACCAGCTCAAGTTTACGAAAAAAATGAACAAAACAATAATAAAATAAATGAAAACAAACAGATGTTTTTATCATATTTTTTAAAATAAGTATTTAATTGAGTGTGAATGAAGCTGGTGCTTTGGTTATACAAAGACAACAGATTCAAATCCAATTGTATTAGAATGATAGAATATGATAAGATCATAATCTGATTATATCATATTCTTCAGCTTTAATCAACCTATTATCATTCGGCAGCTAGGATAAAAAAGTCAACTGAAATTCGACCGTAATTCAGCACACAATATATTGTTCTTTTGAAAAAAAAAACATTTTTAAATTAAAAAATGTCTTAAAAAAATCTTATTATCTTTTTAAGCACAAAAAGAATCCTCCAGTAACAAGTTAATATATTGGTCATTATAAATTTCATAAAAGTATTTACTTATTTATATATTATTAAAAATACTTTTTTCTCAAATACCCGTGAGAGGGAATAATCATGAAACACCTACATTGATGATTGGGTTAAACAAAAGGAATTTAAAATGAGGTCGAATGAATTTTTTGTTACATCCAATTGAATCCAACCACTCTTCATTGAGTGGGTTCAACCAATTAACATTTGGATTATATTTTTTGTTTTTAAATTTTCGAACGCTTTGTTTTTTCGTTAGAATTTTAGAACAACTTTTTTTAAACTTGTTCGAAAAAATGAACGAAAAGATCATAACTAAAAAGTAAATATCTAAATAAAAAATATATTTTCAACCAATAAATACTTTTTAATAATAATTTTGGTCAAGTTACTCAATTAGTAAAATATTAGGTGTGCTAAAAAAATTGAGTTAAATTTAATCCAATTATAGAAAAATCTATTTTTATTAATTTGCATTATATTAAATGATTGATTATGTATAAATATTTCCTCCATCCATTCAAGAAATAAAAAAAATATAATATTAAAAGACAAGTGAAAAAAACAACATATCTTTATCATATATCAATAATACAAGAAAAATATAAAATGCAAGAGTGATAAAACTGTACAATACTTGCCTTCTTTATATTGTAGATGCATATATATATATATATATATATATATATATATATATATATATATATATATATATATATATATAAAAGGTTGATATTATTAAAAAAATACTTTTATTAAAAAAATCGCTATTTTTACCTTCTTTTTTAAAAGAATGAATAGATTTTAAACTGTAGAAGAGTAGCTTATCAAAATTGTAAAAATAACACTCTAAAATGATTTAATTTAAGCAGCCACTAAAACTACATAATTAAGAATTATGAAACTAACTAAAAGTGTATCATAATTGATGAGTTTATTCAAATATGAAACAACGCCCTCAAAAAAACAAGTCGATTTGGCACAAACATAAACACATAGATAGATGTTAATAGAAGGAAAAGCCACTTGAGTCTCTCCTCATTGCAACTCCACTTGCTTCACACTGTATATTTTAATAGTCAGCACTGGGCAATGGTTACAAGAAAGAAAAACTTCAAATAAAACAGGAAACCACATTAAGTTTAAATTAAAATTAATTGAAAGGAAGGTGTTGTTGATTCATTGATGGTAAAAAACAGGGCAAATAGAAAGCGCGAAGAACAAAGCATGGTGGTGTGAGCCTGTGACTTTAGTGGTCCCTTTGACCAGACCAAAACTATTCCTATTCATCTTTCTTCCTGCAACTTCGCCACTGGCCAATGCCAATGCCACTTCACACCCATAATTGCCCTTGCTTACGTGCCATCACAATTTCACGTCTTGCCAAACACAAAACAATAACAAGTAAAATATTATCATTAATTACAGAATAAAGAAAAATAGAAAAAACCGACGCTTGTGATACGTGGTGGGTCCACTAGCTTTTCCTCTACTCAAAAGTCGAATATAAACCCCTTCGCCCTCTCTTCCCAATTGTTATTTGTTTTGCCGTTACAAACTTCCACATTTGAATGCAAACAACAAGAAGCCCAGGAACATGAGAGCTCCATTGAAGCACACCAAGAAGAAAACTGATCTCTTTGAATGTCTTCCCGATGATCTTGTGGTTTTCATTCTCTCTAAACTAAGCTCCACCGCTTCCTCCCCTTCGGAATTCATAAACATCGTCTTAACGTGAGTCTTCCTTCTTCTAAAGCTTTACCCTTTTTCTTTTAACATGCTATCGTAAGTAAGCCCATGTTAATGTTTCTCTCAGAACATGCTAATGTTCATTCCAAAACAACAGATGCAAGAGATTAAATCGGTTAGGCCTGCACCGTCTTGTGTTATCCAAAGCCGGGCCTAGAGTGTTCGCCATGAAGCCCGGAAATTGGTCGGAAAAGACTCACACTTTTCTTAAACACTGCGTTAACGCCGGCAACGTGGACGCCTGTTACACTCTTGGAATGGTTAGTCCTTGAACGTGAAATAGATTGTGTAAAAATTCAATATTTTTATGTTAGTTAATTGCTTGATTTATTTATTTGTTTATTAATTTATTCGCAGATCCGATTTTACTGTCTGGAAAATCGAGGGAGCGGGCTTTCGTTGATGGCGAAAGCGGCCATGAAGCTGCACGCGCCGGCTCTGTATTCGTTGGCGGTGATACAGTTCAATGGCAGCGGCGGCTCCAAACACGACAAGGATCTACGCGCGGGCGTGGCTTTGTCGGCGCGTGCGTCGCTGCTCGGGCACATCGACGCGCTTCGGGAGTTGGGTCATTGTCTCCAGGATGGCTACGGCGCGCGGCAGAACGTGGCGGAGGGGAGGCGGATGCTGGTGCAGGCCAACGTGCGGGAGCTCGCGTACGTGTTACGCGAGGTAACTCCTTCTGCTTCTGACTCTCTGATGCTGACGTGGCGGACGGCAGTGACGTGTCAGAGAGATGTGACGGCGTTGTTGAGTGACTACGGTTACAGAATTCCGGTACCGGAAGTGCAACCGGTGAATCGTTTTTTAAGAGAGTGGTTTGAATCCGGCAAAGGAAAATTAGAAGAAGGATTGAGGTTATGCTCCCACATTGGATGTGGCCGACCGGAAACTCGACCGCACGAATTTCGACGCTGTTCTGTTTGTGGGAAAGTTAATTATTGCTCACGTGGATGCCAAGCCATGGATTGGAAGTTAAAGCATAAAATGGAGTGTTCGCCCACTGAACACTATGCCGAAGAAGGTGGTGGTGTAGACCTAAATAACGAGTTTGCCATACCAAACGATGCCGTTTGAGGGCGAATTTCAACCGACAAATGAGAAAAAAAAGGAAAAAGATGGGGCTATTAGATTTACGTACTGTGTACATAAGGAGTAATTTTTTTATTTTGTATTTAGACATCAAGTTATATATATTTTATATAAATCAGTGGGCAGCGATGTCATGGGTATTTTATTTATTTTTTTATTAAAAGACGTTTTTTCGTGTTAACTTTAGTAACCCGGTGAATGTTTCATAATTAAATACATACAAGGAGAAGGGTGTTTTTATTTGAAAAGGATGGGGTACAAAATGTGTTGAGATATGAGTATATAAAATTTGGTTTTGAGAATGGGTATAAGTTGAGATTAGGGTTTCTTAATGGGATGGTTTTGTTGAAAAGTGGGAAGTGGTGGTGGTATTTAGATTGTGAAATGAGGAATATTCATTAGGTTACTAGTTATGAGGATGCAAGGAAGATTTGGATGGGAATTTATTGTGATTAATTAGAAATGGAAGGAGTAATGGAGAAAGGGATGGGGAAGAGAAAATGAGAAAGAAGATGAGGTGATGGATGGGTAATATTGTGGGGAAGGAAAAGGATTGAAAAGGAATGGCATAAAGTAGAAAATCCAAAAGCACATTGGCGCTTGTGACTTCTCTCTCTCTCTCTCTCTTTCTGCTTTGTTGAGTATCTATTGAGTGGAGAGTGAGTACATCCATTAACTATTTTTGGTTGAAGTTGAGCTTTCAAAAGATTATCTAGGCTTGGTTGTGGTGCCAGTTCCCCACGAATTAAGCTACAAGTTATTCATTTCCCCACTCTATTTCTCCTCTTCAACTCTTTTTAAACCATTTTTCTTTACCAAAAGAGTTCAGTGATACGCAAGTGTTATTGACTTCTTAAAAAATTGTATTGTAAAACTCAAACTGAAACAGTGTTTGATTTGTATCCGTCATTGCAGAAAAGTTGATATAGTATTTTATGGTTAAGGGGCAAAAGATAGTGAAAAAGTGAAGGTGTGTGGTGATATTTGTGTAGGTTTAAAATAGAAGTGGTGGATGTATATCATGTCATGCACGTGGATGAGGAGCGTGGTATACGGTACCAACTACTCCTCTACCAGCACAGTACCAGGTACCATGATGTAGATGAAGAGTGAGATTTTCCGGAAGAGAAAGGCAACACAGCATAAAGAAGCAGCAGACAGCAGAGGTTCCATGTTCTTTACGTTATCGTTGTTGTCGCGACACCGCAGAGGACCCTTTCCTATTCAAACCCATGATTCATCACGATTTTGACGGTTACTAATGCCCAAGTTCCACATCGCTCCTCTCTTCTAGACTTTCCTGTTCCAACTATTTAACCATTTTTTTTTTATTTTCTTCAATTTATTAATCAAACCTTCATTATTTCTATAAGATTAAAACATTAACACAATCACCTTTTTAAATTAAATCAAGCTATCCACTTTTCTAAGATTGTAACTGTTCCTGCAGAGGGAAAAATAAGATAAGTTAGGCACGAGTGTCACCTTACCATGTAGTCCGCTATCTCTTCAGTTGGCCTCTTCCCATTCGATACATGTCGGCTTGAACCCAGGAGGGATTACCTGCAGAAGAATCTCCGAAGCTCAAGTAAGTCAAAGCTCTCAGAGAGTCAAATTAGTGATTAATGAATGCGTACCTTTAAATGATGGGGTCCACGTGTATTTATAGAACATTAATGACGTTTG
>Ga0214544_1005215_pt1 | contig 25392 bp, 26 predicted proteins | sample CNSS3metaG_FD_160074 | JGI IMG/M metagenome (GOLD analysis project Ga0214544, IMG submission 160074) | Root nodule microbial communities from cowpea collected in UCLA plant growth center, Los Angeles, California, USA - CNSS3 | ecosystem: Host-associated > Plants > Roots > Nodule | place: USA... | reverse complement strand
TTGAATTTCTGGTACGCATTAGGCCTCGGTTGGGCGGAAACCGAGGCAGTAAATATTTTATATGCCTCGGGTTGTAACCGAGGCATAAACTACTGGCTTTTTACCTCGGTCGTATATGCAGCGGTTGTGGACCCGCAGCCAAAAGCTGAAAATAACCGCTGTCATTTCCCTTCCCTGCACTAGTGCGACCTCCACAACAAAGACCTGCACCTACACAAGTTGCTCCGGTTCCACCTGTACCTACACCAGCTCATATTGTAGCACCTATACCTTCTTCTTCTACTTCATTGGAGGAGTTGGTCAGGATGATGACCCTTCAAAAGTGCAATTCCAGCAGGAGACTAGGGCCTCAATCCAGACTTTGACAAATCAAATGGGGTAGATGGCCACTCGGCTAAACCAGTCACAGGCTCAGAATTTTGACAAGTTGTCATCACAGACGGTGGAGAATCCGAGAAATGTGAGTGTCATTACATTAAGATCTGGGAAGAACATTGAAGTTCCCACTCCTAAGCCTACACCTCAAAAGGAAGTCGACCCTGCCACACTTCAGAGAAAGCGTGATGCTCATGCAACTGGTCCTTCCACATCTGGTGTGACTTCTACGGCTTCCACCTCTACTGCTACACCTTCCATACCTCTTCCTTTCCCTCTAAGAGCCATTCTAAGCAAAAAGATGGAAGAGGTTGACAGGAAGATCCTAGAAACATTCAGGAAGGTGGAGGCGAACATACCTTTGTTGGATGCCATCAAATAGATTCCCAGATATGCAAAGTTCTTGAATGATCTATGCACGCACAAGAGGAGGCTAAATGGAAACGAAAAGATCAGCATGGGGAGAAATGTGTCAGCATTGATAGGTAAATTTGTTCCTCAGATTTCTGAAAAATGCAAGGACCCAGGTACATTTTGTGTACCTTGCATCATAGGTAACAATAAATTTGAAAATGCAATGCTTGATCTTGCTGCTTCAATAAATGTAATGCCTTTGTCTATTTTTAAATCTCTTTCTCTAGGACCCTTGCAACCTACGGGTGTGGTGATTTAGTTGGCAAATAGAAGTGTTGCCCACCCCGCAGGTTTGGTTGATGATGTTTTGGTTCCTGTTGGTGAATTGATTTTCCCTACTGATTTTTACATTCTTGATATGGAAGAGGGATTTTCACATGGTTCTGCACCAATCATTTTAGGCAGACCATTTTTGAAAATTGCACGAACCAAGATTGATGTCCATGCAGGTACTTTGTCCATGGAGTTTGATGATATTGTGGTGCGTTTTAACATTCTGGATGCCATGAAACATCCTTTTGAGGATCACTCTGTTTTTGATGTTGATATTATTGATGATACTATTGATGGACTTATTTCTGATTTCCACTATTTGCATGCATTAAAACATTCATCTGTGTCTAAGCTATCTGAATTTGCATGCATTGGTGTTGATTGTGATTCGTATTCTGATTCTGATTCCGATTTCGATGTTGATTCTGACTCACTAGGTGTTGTACCATATGATTTTGATGTTATACAATCAAATTACACTAACCATGTTATAGGAAGTACATATGCATCTGATTGTTATGTTGAGGTACAGGCTGTGGAACCCATTTCTCCCTCCCCTCCGGTTCTTGATATTCAGCCAACACTCCAAAGTTGAAACCCCTGCCAAACAACCTGAAGTATGTCTACTTAGAGGAGGAGAACAAACTGCCTGTCATCATATCCACCTCCCTCACTGCTGAACAAGAGCAGAGGTTGTTGGATGTTCTTAAAAAGCACAAGAAGGCAATTGGATGGACATTGGCTGACATTCCTGGTATTAGCCCATCAACATGCATGCATAAGATATTGTTGGAAGATGGAGCAAAGCCAGTGAGACAACCACAAAGGCGACTCAATCATGTCATCTCAGATGTTGTCAAGAAGGAGGTGACCAAGCTTCTACAAGCTGGGATCATCTACCCCATTTTTGACAGTCAGTGGGTCAGCCCCATCCATGTTGTTCCCAAAAATACAGGCCTCACTGTAGTCAAGAATGAGAAAGAGGAGTTGATTCCAATAAGGGTGCAAAATAGTTGGAGGGTTTGCATCGACTACAGAAGACTAAATCAAGAAACCAGGAAAGACCATTTCGCCTGCCTTTTATTGATCAGATGCTTGAGCGCTTGGCTGGTAAGTCACACTATTGCTTTCTTGATGGTTTTTCTGGTTACTTTCAAATTCACATTGCACTTGAAGACCAAGAGAAAATCATATTCACCTGGCCCTTTGGCACTTTTGCCTATAGGAGGATGTCGTTTGGCTTATGCAATGCCCCTGGCACATTCCAGCGGTGCATGCTTAGCATTTTCAGTGATTTTCTTGAAAAATGCATAGAGGTGTTTATGGACGATTTTACTGTGTATGGGTCCTCATTTGATGTATGTCTAGAAAGTTTGGATAGAGTTTTATATAGGTGCATCCAATATAACCTTGTTCTCAATTTTGAGAAATGTCATTTCATGGTAGAACAAGGCATAGTATTAGGGCACATAATTTCGAGTAAGGGCATTGAAGTTGACCCTGCCAAGATTTCAATTATTTCACAATTGCCTTAGCCCTCTTTTGTGCGAGAGGTTCGTTCTTTTCATGGCCATGCAGGGTTTTACAAGCGCTTCATTTAGGACTTCAGTAAGAAGGCCCTTCCACTGTCCAACTTACTGCAAAAGGATGTTGACTTCATCTTTGATGAAGGATGCAAAGAGGCTTTTGATTGCCTTAAGAAGGCCCTGACCACCACTCCTATCATTCAGGAGTCCGATTGGACAACCCTGTTCGAGCTGATGTGCGATTCATCCAATTATGCATTAGGGGTTGTTCTAGCTCAAAGAATTGACAAGCAACCGAGGGTAATCTACTACGCCTCGAGGACATTAGATGCTGCCCAAGCAAACTACACCACGACAGAAAAGGAGCTCCTTGCGGTAGTTTTTGCATTTGAAAAGTTTAGATCTTATCTGCTTGGTTCTCTTGTTGTTGTGTTCACTGACCATGCAACTCTTAAGTACTTATTGAAGAAGGTAGAATCAAAGCCTCGACTGATAAGATGGATGCTCTGGCTCCAAGAATTTTATTTGGAGATCCGTGATAGGAGCGGAGCATAAAACTTGGTTGTAGACCACTTGAGCAGGATTGAGAGGTCTACTGATGATGCTTCACCGATCTGGGATGACTTTCCCGATGAAAGTTTGTTGACACTCTCTACTTCTTTCTCACCTTGGTTTGCTAACATCGTGAATTATCTTGCTGCTTCTATTTTTCCTCCCGTAGGTATTACATTTGATAGGTATTACATTTGGGATGACCCCTATGTATGGAAAATGTGCAGTGATCAAGTTACTAGGAGATGCATTCCGGACCATGAGATTGACTCGGTCCTCAAATTTTGTCATTCATCTGCACTTGGTGGTCACCTTGGCACATAGAGGACAGCTCGCAAGGTGCTAGATTGCGGATTCTATTGGCCCACAATCTTTAAAGATCCGTGGAGGATTTGTAGCACGTGTGAGGAATGCCACCGAGTGGGAGGAGACATTTCTTGGAGACAACAGATGCCTCAACAACCCATGCTATTTTGTGAGGTGTTTGATGTCTGGGGTATAGACTTCATGGGCCCTTTATCTGTTTCTTTTGGTTTTACTTATATCTTGTTGGCTGTTGATTATGTTTCAAAATGGGTGGAAGCCAAAGCCACTAGAACTAATGATGCTCGAGTTGTTATGGACTTTGTTAGGTCTCACATATTTTGCAGGTTTGGAGTTCCTTGAGCTATCGTTAGTGACCAGGGCACCCATTTTTACAATAGATCCATAGGGGTTTTACTTCAAAAGTATGGGGTTATGGATAAACTTTCTACGCCATATCACCCCCAAACTAATGGGCAAGCCGAGATCTCAAATAGAGAAATCAACTGGATCTTGGAGAAGATTATGCAGGCCAACAGGAAGGATTGGAGCAATAGACTTCAGAACGCTCTTTGGGCTCATAGGACTACTTACAAGGCACCTATAGGGATGTCTCCTTATCAGGTTGTCTTTGGTAAGCCATGCCACCTTCCAGTAGAGATAGAGCATTGAGCCAACTGGGCTGTCAAGTCATGCAACTTCTCACTTGATTAAGTTGGGGAGGAAAGGAAGCTGCATTTGAATGAGTTAGATGAGATCCATTTGGAGGAATATCAGAACTCTATGTTCTACAAGGAGAAGACCAAGAGATTCCATGATAGCTCCATAGAAAGGAGTTTGTTGTTGGTCAACAAGTTTTACTATATAACTCCAGACTTGGACTCATGGGGGTAAGTTGCGATCAAAGTGGAATTGTCCTTTTGTTGTCACTAATGTTTATCCTTATGGTGCAGTTGAAATCAAAAGCCAGTCCACTGATAAGAGATTCAAAGTGAATGGGCATCGTTTGAAGCCATTCCTCAGCAATCCTGCCTTGATGGATACTGTTGTGGAGGAGACTTCCCTGCTTGACCCCACTTCTGTTTCACCATGATTCATGGAGTTTTCTTTCCCCTTCTTTACTTTTATTGCACTTGTCCATGTCTGTCTGTTGTTGTTTCCTTTTGTTTGTTCCTTTTTGTTAATTTGGAGGATAAGTTGTTGGTTATTTTGTGGACTGATATCCTTGCTTTCTCTTTACATGTCAAGTTGCTTTTGAATTGTTTTACCTTGTGTGAGAATTTGAGCCACTCTCTGTTCTTTGTTGTGTGATATATGCCTCTTGAATGCTTGCACAATGGCCTTGGCTTGACTCTTTCTGATACTTTTTTGATTCACATGCATGTTGGGATATGATTTAGGCAATTTTGCTCTGTGAGCCTACGCCAGATGAGCCCAGCTTGAACTGTTTTCGTTGATACCCCTTTTTGAGCCTGCATACCCTTTCATTGTTCTACAGCTCATTACAAGCCCTTATCCTGAAAAACAATGATTATTCCTACTTTAGGAAATTGTGGAGCTTTGAAATTGTTTTGAGAATGGGTGCTTAATTAAGTGTGGTCGCACACAACAAGTGTGGTTGTGCGCGCACTTGTTATTGGTTCTTGGAATTGCTCATTTGTATACCCAGGTGGGATTTCAAAATTGTTGTTTATCTACATGTTCTTTGAATAAAAAAAAGGAAAAAGAGTGAAAACAAAAAGAAAACAAAAAAAAAGAAAAGAAAAGAAAGAAAAGAAATAAAAGGAGTTTGGATTTGAGCATTGTGTGAGAACCATATTTGGAAGTGTTGGTGTTTGGGATTACTTTCATGCTTGATTGAGACTTATTCCCCATTTCTCCTCTATTTCCTTTGTTGCTTAGCTACTTATCCATATGTTCCACACCTTGTCCTCAGCCCCATTACAACCTTGAAAAGTCCTTCTGATCTTGACCTGCATGTGTTTTTGGTTTGGTTGTTGGTTCTAGAGGCTTGCCAAGTCTATTTGATGTTTGTTTTTCAGGGGTGCTTTGAGAGTAAATAATAGCCTAGAGATTTGAGTGATACAGTGCATATTTCGTGAGGTTATGTTGCTTTCAATTCCATCTTTGAGCCAAACTGAGTACTTGACATGTTTTGAACTGCTTGGATGATGTTCATGGATACCTAGCAGCTTTGAATCCTTCTGTGTTGGATGTGTTTCCATTTGTCTATGTCGAGTCTGTTTGTCTTGTGTCTTTTTGTCTCTCTTGTTATGTCTATGATGTCCTTGCTTTACTTTACTCTTTAATTTTGCCCAAGAGTGCAAAAGGGTAAGTGTGCTCGATTTTGATGAGTCATTATTTTCCTCCATTCCACTAGCCTTTGTGTACCCATTTGAGAGTTGTTTAGTGCTTAATTATTCATCTTTAGTGTGTTTTCCTCTATTGGGCTTTATTGGGCCACTGGTTCGAATTTGGGTTAATTTCACATTATTTGGCCTAATTTTCATTTTTAATTATTTTTAGGTACTTAGGTGAAGTAATTTTGGAGCTTGGACATTAATATTTAGTTGAAGAGACTTGCCACACCATTGCCACATCATTTCCATGTCATTTCCACGTCATCTGAGTGAATGGGCCAACATTAGAGGCCTAGGAGTGGCATTTTTGTAATTCTGAGTGACAAAATGGCATTTTTGTAATTACTATGGCAAAGGGTGATGGCACCACGAAATTAGGTCTGGATGCATGCAAGGAGCCGCACACTTCATCTTCTACCTTCCTCCAACCTCCATTTTTCGTTCTCCAAGCTTCCATGGAGGTGGTCCTTGCGGTTTTTCACATTTTTGCCTAGTTTTTACCGTTTTTATGCACATTTGACAACTCCCAATGAGGATTTTACATTTTGAATTCGTTTTCTAGCTTTAGCAGCTCATTTTGTGGGTTTTATAGACTTGGAACAACACCCATTAATGAGGTTTTCGTATTTATATATCACAATACCGTTTTACATTCCATTGAAGCTTTGAAATCTCTTTTTTTTTTTCTCTTGATTAGCATTTTAAGAATTCATAAGCCAGGGTTTTTGGTTCTGTTTTTGTGATTCTAGATTTAAAAGGTTTGTGTGCTCCATTTTCCATGTCTAGCTAAATTCGTGTATTGATTCCTTGAAGGAGATGCAATTGAACTTTGAGGTTCTGTTTTGAATTTGTGTTTTGTCTCTCTTCATCTTGATTTTGTGGTGAATGGTTACTTTTAATCGGTTAATGCTTAATTTCAGATTGGGTTGGTTGTTCATGTTGATTTCGTTCATGCTTAATGAATTGGATTAACTGTCACAGATGAATGGATGTATGCATTGCTTAATTGCATATTGAAACACGTTTTTAACCCTTACTTAGTGGGTCTGAACGAGTGGATTGGGTGAGACAAAAACCTTAATTACGTGACTTGTGATGAGTCAATACTGATTTTAATTAGTTTTATTAACATTTGCAATTACGTTTTGCTGTTGTGTTGAAATTCTGAATTTTTCTGCCAACCCTCCCTTGTGTTATTGTTGTGTTCATCTAGAAATTGAAGCTTTGGACGAAAATATTGGTCATTAGGAGACGACTTGGTTCATTTTCATATACTGTATTTTATCTGTTTTAGTTTGATGAGGTACGACCTCTATCAGCCCTGTACTAAATTTGATCCATGGCTGATTCAGATGAAAGCTTTATGGAAACTAGAGTTTCTCCACCAATCTTTGGCTCACAACATTGTTGTCGCTTCCATAATCGAATGCAACTAAACATGGGTGACCTTCGATTAAACACCTAGTATAATAAACATCCATTGTTATTCCAAACCTAAAGCCAAGCTTTGATACCAAATGATGTGAATCCATACGAATGCTAATAAGCAAGAAATTTGAGAAATTGTTTAAAACGAGAAAATGGAAATAGATAAGAAGATGAAGCAGAAATTGATAAACATTACACTTCCAAGGATGGAAGATAAGCCTAAGAGTTTAAACACACAAAGGTATGAAACACCTTTGATAAAACTCAAGAATTCTTGAATCACTCAAGAACTTAAGAGAATCACTCTCACTAAGATAGAAGAGATAAAACTATAATATTTCCTGAATAAAACTCAACTTGTTTTCATTGATAAAAATGGTTTAGCTTATATAGAAACTTTAACCACTAGAATTACAAAAGTCCCATAAATTGCAATTATATCCCACTTTAGCTATTTATGATCTCACTACTTATTGGCTCATTGTAACTATGAATTTGGCACCCCAAAAGTCACCCCAGAAGCATTCAGTTATTCATCCTCTTGGTCTCCCAAAGGTTGATTCTGAAGTTGGCAAATGGGCCTTTATTACAACTTGAAAATAAAGTAAAACTAAAGCCCATTAATTGGTTAAGACAAGACACAATTTGGTTAGCCAATTTTATAAAGCATTGGACCCTTATTTAAATAAAAGAAATTGCATCAACGTGACGCGTTAGTCTTCCTCCATTTAGGCCATGGAGCAATTCATATCACAACTATTGAATCATCTTTGAAATCCTTAAGATTAAATTTTCAATGAAATCTTCAATCAGAATATCTTCTAATAATGCTGACCCACCCTTGCTATGCAATTCTTTTTCTCAACTTGATCATCAATTTCAACATTCAAATGTTATTTATCAATTTGCAGTTGATCTTGACCACCTTGTGATTGGATATATTTCTTTTGCACCATTTTGAACTTGATTTGTTTGATCTATCTGATACTCATTTAGTTTTTTGACTTTTTACTCGTATAGTCATCCTTCCAAGTAGGTCATGTAATGGAAGTATTCGTCTTAGGTCTTTCAACATTTTTCTTCATGAGTTGACTTATTTTATTAATACTCATCTGGAATCTTTTGTGAGCTTTTGCATTGACTCGCTTGATTCACCATATTGGCATGTTCTAATGTTGTTGTAAGACCCGAGAAATTTAAATAATTAAATAAATAATTAGTTAATACTAACTTTTATGACATGGAAACATACTAGCTCAAATGGTTGAGAGTACTTGATTGTGTTGAGAGGACTTGGGTTTGAGTCCTATATATGGCGATTATGTGTTATATTAATTGTTTTTTTTTTTTTATTTTTGTAATGTTTGATCTTGAGGAGTGATATTATAATCCTAGATTTATAAAAATTATCACGAAACATGAATGGGTTGAATGGTTGTGCATTGACTTGACATTGGTATGGTTGTGTCTTAAAACCTTGGTTGACATGAATCAAGCTTTCTTTTTGCTAAAATTACTTTTGGGCATGAATGGGAAGAGCTAGAAACCCTAGCTTGTAGAGGGGCAGCCAAGAGGGCTGGAAAAATAGTTAATAATGATTCTTGAATGGTGATTAAAAATACTTTTAATGAATTTTCTTTTTTTAGCCATTAAGTATAATTAAGGGATAGCTAAGAGGGAAAATTAAGGGAGAGAGTGGGTTTTTGGTGGCTACCATTGTAGAGTATTGTGAGGAGAGAAATTTCATAGCAATGTGTGTTTTATGATTGAAGATATGTTTCATGAAAATAATCTTAAATTGAACAAGCATGACCTTTATATGATGTTTGAACCTTAAAATTATGTCACAACACGTGCTGGAATTGATGAGTGAGAGTTTAGGGTTTTCACAGTGTAGGGAAATCTGGGATTTTCCCAAAGTTACATGTACCGCCTAGTAGTACATGAACTACCGCCAAGCGACTCATCAGTGCAGTGGGCATTGAGTTTTGTTTCACGTTGGGTGTCCGTGTTTGGATTATCTTTGAATATTGGTGCATATTAATATTGGTTAATTGAACAGAAGGTAGGGGAAGGAACCATGTGAATGTAAGACAAATAAATTATGTGTATGATCATGTGATGAATGGACTCAAAAGAATAGGATAATGATACTTAATGTGCCTATGTTGTGTGTATGGTTGTTGTTGTCATGTGGGTGAATTTTTTTTTTTGGTAAGTTAAAGGTGGTATGTTTATAGGGTAAATAACAGAGTAGTATGGATCGCATCATAATTGAATAAAGGCATGATCTCATTTTATGAAACCATGAATGTGTGAATTGTGATCTAGTCATATGATTAAGATTGGATAATCTAGATTGTGCTATAAATTGAATATTGAGTGCTTAAGGTCTTTTAGGATCTGTTCAAATGCCAAAAAACAGCAGTAGTTACGCGACTGGTATGGTGCCTAACGACGTCGGGCGAACTGTCAGGCGGTAGTGATCCAAAACAGTGGTAGTGGCCACTAGACTCGTGTGGTGCCTAGCAAAAGGGGTTATCCCGCCAAGCGAGAGAAAACTAGTAAAGGTCCTGGAAGGTGCGTGGCACATAATGGTGTGAGGTTCCTGCCAGGCAGCTTGGAGGGCAAGTTTGCCTAGCGACGGGGTGAGTGGCGCCAAGGGATTCTAGGTATTAAGGAGATGCTTTGCTAAAGGCCCAGTTACGAGTGTATTATGTATTAGGGTAACACGTGACAACTCGAGGTTGTAGCCTAGTGGTTTTGGAAGTTCAATGGAGTGTGTGAGATTGTGGCTCGTATGGATGGGTTTCGGAAGATTGTCCTCCTCGGTGTTAGCCGACGAGTTTGGTAGTCTTGGGACAAATGAAAATTGTGGTTTGTATTGGGGAACTCCACTTGGTGTTGCAGATTATGGCCGCAAAAAGTTTATTCTGGCATGTCGACTATAGGTGGTGGCTTGTAGTCGAAGGGGCGCGTAAACACTCGTGGCAGCAAGGATCAATCAATGTAATCATCAAAGGGTGTAGAATCAAGAGGTGTCCAGCGGAAGATTTGAAAGTCAAGGTTTAAAGATTAGGGTTCTAATAAGGGTCATGGGTTTGAAATTGTATTATATTTTATACTGTATTTATTTTATTTGACCTCACCCTATTTGTGTGTATTTGGCGATGATCATGTAACTTGTTCCATGGGAGCAGATGTTGATGTAAGTGAGCATGTGGACACTTAGATTCGGAGAGAGGCAAGCCATGGGAGATTTTACATTAGATTTTTTTTATGGATTTTATGGACTATTTTTATAATAAGTTATTATGAATTGTTTTATAATTGTGAGCGTTGAACATATTTAGAGTTTTTAAATTTTGGCACGTATAAACTAAAATTTTCATTTTCCCGCGACTTTGGGGAAAGTAATTCAATAATAAAAGCAGTTTGTTAATAATTTTATTATTTTAATTTTAAATAAGTAATTTATGCCTAGGATGTTGTAATTGTTGTCTGACTCATCTAATGTTTCGTTTCTTTGTTCAATTGATGCTTGTTTTGACTCATCTACTTCTTTGTAGAAGTCCAGTGTTGTACCACTTTGAGTTGACTCGTTTAGTCAACGTAGTTGTCTATTTCATTCATTTTGCTCTGCATTATTTAGTCATTTGGACCTTGTATTATGACCATGTAGTCTTGAGTCGTCTAATATGTTCAATCAGAACATGTTGTCTAACACTTGTGTAGAACCTGATTCGTTTGATAGCTTGGTTGTCTAATGACCTTAGTCGTCTAATCTAGGCTTTAACTCGTTTAACCAATGCTTTCAACTAAGCTCGTCTAAGCCTTGCTTTTTCATATGTTTGTTTCTTTCTGCAAGCATTAACCTATTATTTTTTTTATTGTACTTGGCTTAAACTCATTGAACACACATTAGCTTAAAAAAACATATGCATATTCATATTTACAAGCAATCATTTCACGAGTTCCTAGGTCATCTAATGGTCATGTATGTATGATTAATGAAGTCTATTACTTGGTTGAACCTTCTTATGTCCTAAGCTTTATCCAAGATATAATTCTAATCAATCTAAGATTATATGGAACATATGTGTATTGACTTATCTCTATTTGTTTCATTATATATTTTGTTATCATCTAATGAAATTTCTAGTTTCTAATGCTAACAAAGCTAAAACAAGTTGTCTAAAAAAAAATTCAATTAATAATTCACTTAAAACAACTCTTGTTTTAATTTACAAAAGGGGGTTAAAAGCATAGAACAATAAAATAAAGATATTTTGTAAAGCAATAGATGATATGACAAGACTTAGACAAGTATGACAAAAACAGGTGGATTCTTCATTAGCTATCAAAGGATTATTATTCATTAATTTATACACAAAAAATTTCAAATTTTCTTATACAAATATAAGGTAATTTGTTCAGACTCACAACTATTCCATTATATACAATAATTGAGACTCATATGTTTCAATATATACATGTTAAATGCTACTCTCTTCTCCTACCTATGTAATTAAGCAAACAAGTATGTAAATTGGAAGTAACTAAGATAACATCAGTTAACTCATTTACTTACGTACCTATTTTGATGTATAGAAGCAAAAAACAAATTAGACTACACTCATCCCAACGTATAAGAATGGAGTGTTGATTATAATTCCAAAATTTAAACATATACTTATGAAGTACTAGATATTTACTTAAACAAGATGTTATCATAAAATAGATAAGAATCCTAAATATAAAGACAAAAGCTTGATTTATACACAAACAAATGTCAATAAAACAATCCTATGAGCAATGATCATAACTAAAAGAATAGATAAAAACATACTTTGTATTGAACAAAATTAAAAAACAATTTGTTGTTTGCACTTAACATTTAAGAATTTGCCCAAGACAAGTAGCCCATGTTGAATTAATACAAGACATACTTAAAAAGCAAAGTAAAATTGTCAAGAGATGGCTAGAGGTAGAAATCATGGATGGTGAAGTGATGATGGAATAATTGAGTTGAGCTCGTTATTGCTCCCTATTATAGTAGTTTCTAGTAGAAACCACTTTTTTCAATTGACAAGTTTCCATCTATCTCATTGGAATTTGCACATAAGCTCTTTGCACATGTTTTGGTTTCTACTAGAGTGGATTGTTTCTATGATTTGCTAAATGAGTTGATTTGAGAATTTCTTGATTAAATCTTTTGTGAAAGAATTTGACCTTGTGAGTCTTGAGCCTTAATGCAAAGGATGGACCACCATGTGCCATTCCTATTTTTTCTTGAGTGACTTGCTCATGTTTGTTTATACTCAAATATTTAACTTGATTCTTTTGTTTTGCATCTTAGGTGAATATGCATGATTTGATATGACTGAGGCATTTCTTGTTTTAAGCTACTTGGCCAAATAAGCCCACCTTGATATTAATCCATTGGTAGCCCCTTTGAGCTTTAAACCTCTTTTTCTTCTTTTAAGCCTATTGCATAACCTTGAAAAGAAAAAGACCATATTCTACCTTAGGAAGAAAGAAGGAGCTAATGGATTATGTTCAGGAATGGTTGAGGAATAAAGTGTGTGGGTGAGTACCTCACCCACAAATTAATAAAAATGGCAAAAGGAAAAATTGTTGATGAAAAAGTGTTGAAATAATTGCTTTCTAAAAAAAAGAGAGAGCAACAAAGCAATAAACGAAAAAGAGTTGTTTTTGAAATTATGCTCCATTATTCTTTCTATATTTTAATTTCAAAAACCCAAAAATCTTAAAATTTTTCCTACCTTTTCCTTGACCCCATTATAACCTGTGAAAAGTCCTCATGATCTTTGAATGCATATTTTCTAAAAGTTTATGCATATTAGAGTCTTGTTAAGTATTATGAGAGTTTACTTACATGAGTATTTTGAGTGAAAACACAAGCCAAGACACATATACATTTTATCTTGAGTGTTTTCTTTCATAATTGATTGTCTTGTGAATTCAAAAGATTAACTCAAGTGTGAAAAATAGAACTTTTCCGTTTGTGTATGCATGATAACTTGATTTCTAGAATATTGATTTGTCTCAAGTAAGGTTCATTCTTTTGATCCAGTGTTGATGTGAAATAAAATACCTCAGAAGAAGTTTTGAAATTGCTTAATTTTGCCCAGGAGTGCAAATGGATAAGTGTGTGGGTATGATGAATGCGTATTTTTGGCCTCATTCAGTGTTTAATTCTGGGTATTTAATTGAATTTATGTGCTTAAAGAGTGATTTAATTAACAATTCTGATAATTAGGTTATTTGAACTTGTGTGATAAAAATGTCTTAAAAAGTGATTTTTAGCTGCATAAATTATTTTTGGATATTTTAACGTTTGTTGATGCAGCTGAAGTTAAGATTAAGCTTATTTAAAGGTGGGAAAATAAATTGATTGAAATTAGAAAACACCTTTAAATAAGGCTAAAATCAACAAGTTCTGGAAAAATCACTTCTGCACCCCTAGTTTTTACTTATCCACTCCCCTCTTTCTAAAGTGGACTACCAAAATCCTGTTCTGCACCCCAGTTTCTACTAAGTTGCACCCCTCCTACCACTTAAACTCCACTCAACTAGATGCTGCCATGTGGCAATCCTTAACTCTTAAAATTGGCCAACCAACACATGCCACGTGGGCTTAATCTCCACTAAAGAATTTAGCCAATAACATGTTGCCACGTCATCATCTTCATCTCCACACAACCAGAAACCCTAGCCTCCATCTTCACCATGTTTTCGCCGAAGGGAGCACTAGCACCACTGGTGGCCGTCGCCTGCATCAAGTCCGGCCACCACAGTTCAATCTTCTACTTCCCGCACGAGCAGCCATGGCAACTCCCCTCCATTCTTCATGGCCAACGCGTAGGTTTCAACCTCCATCTCCTTTATCTTTGCACCGCAGCCATCATGGCAGTTGTCATTGCACTTCTCTATAGCCAAAGGAGGAAGAAACCCTAATTATAGAGAGAGAAAATGCACTGCCACGTGTCAGCATCTGATAGGGCAGTCAATTGGTCAAAATTGGTCAAATCTAGTCAAATGGTCAAAGCCAGCAGTCAACTCTAGTCAAAACTGCAAAAAAAAAAAGGTCAAACAAGAGGGGCAAAATTGGATATTGGACAGTAATTAAGTTGCTAATTAATTAAATAAAGATAAAATATTTTAGCAACCGAATAGATAAAGTCCATGTCTGATCCAAGTCGTATATAAAGAGACCAATGGAGAAGCAGAAAAAACAAGTTCGGGACTTCGGAGTTTAGGAACCCTTAGGGGGACCTAATTTATTTTTCTCTCTTTTCTTCTCTCTATTCTTCTTTTTATTTTGTATTCCATGGATTGCTAAACTTCTTGGGTTGATTCCATTGTAATTTCATTATGGATTCTGAGGTTAGAATGAATTAATTTCTTTGTTCTTTTATTATTGTTGAGGTTTTAATTTATTTATGTCTTTTATCTTTGAATCACATAAAAAGTAATGATTTTAAATCTATATGCATATTGATCATATGAGTTCAAGGGTTTTTAAATTTAATTGAGACTGTACTTTTATTTTATTTAGAAACTTTCATGTGATTGAATGAGTTTTTACCAATAATTGAGACTTTACTTTGGTTAAAGGTATTTACTCTAACTACAATTAATTGAGACTTTACTTTGATTAGTTAAGCTTTTTATATGGTGAGGAGATAAAAGAATAGACATGATTAGGCATAGTAAATTTGATTGAGACTGTACTTTGGTTGAATTTACTATGGATAATCTAAAAGTTCTCACTTTTAATTAAGACTGTACTTTGGTTAAAAGTGAGAACGCTAACAAATTAATTGAGACTTTACATTCATTAATTTGTAAATCTATAACAATAATTAATTGAGCAATAATCTTTAGATAACCGATGATGAATTCTATTTTGAAAAAGCAATGGAATCAATCTATTTTCTTTACTATTGTTTTTATCTCTTTTTATCTTTTCTATTTCTTTCTTGTTTATCTCAATCTTCCCATATTTTTATTATTTTATTTGACTAACCATTTTGTATTGATTTTATAAGAACTAACTTGTTAAAAATCATTTTCGTGTTCGTTGGGAGACGACTTTGGGCCTAAGGTCTGCCCATAGGGTGCCCCGAAACCCCACTTTCAGCCCTAAGCACCTCATTCTACTATTTTTCCAGAAAATTGTTCCCCTCCTCCCTCTTTGAACTACAGCAAAGAGCTCTGCTAGGGTTTGGATTTCGTTCTTTGCCAAGCTAGCAAAACTCCATTTTTATTCCACGTAAGTTGATCCTTAACTCATAACTTCTCTTCTCTAACTTTATTTTTGTGGTTCCAACTAGGGTTCATCTTGGTAATCTTGTTTATGACCTGGTATTAGTTTTTCCAGCTCACAAATCTGCTCCTAGAGTTGTAGTGCTCATCTGTCAGGTGTGGGTGTCTTTTGCTACCCTCTGTTCAGGTAAGGGAGAGCTTTCATTTTGAGCGATGAATCATCTCGCTCAGGCGAGAGGGTCTCGCCCAAGCAAGAACTCGCAGGAAACCTGTGTCTTTTCTACTTCAGTTGTAGCTCAGACGAGGGGCTTTACTTTTGGGCGAAGGGTAGTCTCGCTCAAGCGAGGAGATCTCGCCCAAGCGAGAACTCGTGAAACCTGCAATGCTCTCTATTGGCAGTCTCACCTAAGTGAGAGCCTGTAGCTTGAGCGAAAAGCCTCTTTCGCCTAAGCGAGGGCCTATAGCTTGAGCGAGACTGGTGCAAGAACACGCTCTAACACTGTTCTCTTCCTTGTTTTTAGTTGTTAGTTGCATGATTGATTGGATTACCTTGTTTAAAGCATGAAGTATGTGAATATGCATGTATTAATTGATCGTATCGATTAGAATTGATGAGCTTGGTATGAATAAAATCATGAATCATTGATTAGTTGATTGGTTGGATATTGGAATGAGATTGTTGTGCTTGATAAATCGATGGTTGGTTGGTGAGACATGGCTATGGTATGAGTTTGCCGTATTTCCATAAAACTCTTCATGAGATTTCATGGTGGTGATGGATGTGATGGACGTAATTCCATGAACCTCTTAGTGAAATCTCATGGTGGTGCCGTATGTGATGAATGTAATTCCATGAACCTCTTGGTAAGATTTCATGGTGGTGTCGTAGATTATATAATTAGGTAAGGATTCAAGTAAGGATTGCATCCTAAAACTCTAAAGAGTTAGTTAGTCTCATGTAGAGCGGACTGACTCAAGTGGTGGGCGTAGTAGGAGGCCCTAGTCTTTGGCAGGATAATAGCCTTAGATGTTTGAACACTAACCTTATACGTGGTAGGGGGAAACCCATTGGCAATGGCTCTGTAGAGCAGTAGAGGCCACCACAACTGTAAGCATCCAGTGAATTTGACCGATTATATGTATCTGGATAAATTGAGTCTTAGAGTATTGCTTGTTTGATTTGGATGATTAATATATTCTTGATTTTAAATTGCATGCTTAGTTGTATGATAAAACATTTTTACTCTAGCTTACCCTTTCTCCTTGTGTCTATCTTCTTGTGCGGTTTTCCTTTTTGCAATGATCACCAATTCTTTGGTGTGAGAAGATATGGGAACCCTTGGTGATCGCAGTGACGATGGGAATGTTGCGGCTTAGTTAGTCATGAGTTGAAGTTGGGTTCACTGTTGAGCTGATTGTTTGAAGGATCATTGTTAATTTGTAATTGCTTGCTTACGAGCAAGCTTTTGGACATCTGTTGAACCTTTTATGTTTTGTTCCTGGCATTGTGTAGTGCCTTTGTTTCCTTTGGTATATTTGGATGATTGTAAAATCCTTTATACTTTATGTACTACACCTAGGCGGCCTAACTTGACTACAACTATGAGATCCACCTACATAACCCCTCATAGACGCACACGATCATCGTGTATGTCGAACAAGGAAGTGTAAGCGGCCTAAGCTGATAACTCAAGAAAATCAAACGAGTACTTGATAAACCTAAAATACTACTAATCAGGCCCCTGGGGCCCACAATAACCAAATTGTGGGTCCTGGGCTTGGCCCAGGCCAATCTGTGGCCCAATCAAAAGCCCAGCCCATGATGTGGCCAGACATAATTAATAATCTATAAATATGCATGGACCCCACGAATTAAAGGTACGCATTTATTAATCCCTTAATCACATGATTTGAGTTTCTGAAAATTCTTAGCTAACTTGAGCGTCAGAGTCTCCTCCACAGGTACCCCCGCCTGGGTCCAAATCGGTCCAAGCCGAGACACCAGCAGATAGCATATACATGCTAGAAGAAAGCTTACTAGAGAGATTACGGATTGAGGTAAGGTGATACTCGTGTTTGACATCTCTTATTTGTTCTCCGCAGGAACAATTGGCGCCCACCGTGGGGCACAAAGTAATACTTTACGGATCAACCCGCATTCTCTTGAAGATGGTCTCCACCCGCAGTAGAGCAAGAGTCAACAAGCAAACTGAAGCAGGTTCTGTAGCACCTACTGGTACCACCCCGGACTTGGCCGCTATCCTGGAAGGCCAAGCCAAAATTCAACAAGAGCTAGCTGATTTGAAGAAGCGCAGTGTTGATGAAATGGAGGCACTCAGACAGGAAAACTCACGTCTAAGGAGAAAGATTCAGGCTGATCCAACCCAAAAGGGAAAAGCCAAGGAAACATCCGAAGCCACAAAGTCCCCAGCTTTCCAGCCTAGTGAGGAAGAAAGTGAGTGCAATGCTACCCCGCACACCTTCACCACCACTCAACAGACTCCCATCATCTCAACCCACCATACACACTTCCATCTCACCCTCCCCACTACCCACATCTCACCTCACAACTTTACTTCCACCTTTTCTACCCTCATCCACCACCCCATTCCACCTTACCCACTACCATCCTAACAACCCAAGCGCCGCCACGCTTTTACTGATTTCATCAACAACACCCCTCTCCCTACCTAGTGGGAACCTTTCACACTAGAGGCGAAACCGATCCAGACGAGCACGTCAAAGTATACATAACATATGTCGCCCTCTACACTTCTCACGATGTTGTTTTCTACAAAGCCTTCCTAACCACCTTTAAAGGCCTCGCCCTCGAATGCTTTACCACTCTACCCCCATACTCCATTGATTGCTTCGACACCCCCTCCCACATGTTCACTACTCACATCGGCGACAGCCGCCCACATCAAACCACAACCCTCTCTCTCCTCGGCATCAAACATGAAAAAGACGAGACGCTGCAGACCTTCATCGACCGCTTCAACAAGTCCACCCTCCGCACACCACACCTTAACCAAGAGATGATACTTCAGTGTATGGCCCTCACTCTCAAACCCGACCCCTTCGCCTACAACGTCTACCTACACCCACCCGCCTCCATCCATGAGTTGAAGCTCCGCACTATAGACTACATCCGCATGGAAGAGATGCAAAATCTCCACACAAAATTCTGCAACAACTACACACCCTCCGCGACCCCCCCTAACATGCCTTCATGGCCTGATCCTAGACTCAGGGAACCCCGCCAACCTCGCTTCACCAGATACGCAACCGTGAGTGTTCCTAGATCCCACCTTCTTGATGAAGCTCTTCAAGCCGACCTCATTCCACCACCTCACAAAATATCCAATCCTCCCAACGCAGATATGACCAAATACTGCCGCTATCCGTAACAATGGCCATACCACAGACAAATGCAAAGCACTCCAAGACAAGATTGAAGAATTGGTTCGTGTTGGCCATTTTCGTCGCTTCATCTGCAGAGACGACAACCCACACCCTCCACGATCCGACCAGCGACATCCTCCCCATTCTCACCGCAATAGACGTCCTAACCAATCCACCAGCCGTGACCCCTAACCTTCCCGCACAAATGTTGCCCCGACCGATCCCCCACTACGCAGCACCATTAACACCATCTCTGATGGCTTTGCTAGTGGAGGATCCACCTCCTCAGCTAAAAAGAAACATCTTCGCCACCTCCAGTCCATCAACCACATAACCCACTCCTACCACAGACGTCGCATCCCTCCTATTACCTTCACAGATGATGACTTTCATGGTGTTGATCACCAGCAAGATGACCCCATGGTCATCACATTCGAATTGGAAAACTACGCAGTCAAGAAAGTTCTTATCGACCAAGGCAGTTCAGTCGACATCCTCTATTGGACGACATACCAGAAACTATAGCTGCCAACCCATATATGGCTTCTCTGGGGAGAAGGTCTCCACCCGCGACTACATCGACCTCCATATCGTCTTTCGCTATGGCACTCAAATCAAAACAATCCCTATTTGTTTCCTTGTTGTAGATGCGCCTACATCACAGAATGTACTTCTCGGCCGCCCATCCCTCAACACTCTCGGCATAGTCGTATCTACACCATCTGGCTCTCCAATGTAGTTATGGTCAAAAAAGCTAACGATAAATGGCGAATGTGTGTTGATTACATAGATCTCAATAAGGCCTGCCCCAAGGACGCCTACCCCTTGCCCAATATTGACCGGCTAGTTGATGGTGCCGCCGGCAGCAAGGTCCTCAATTTCCTAGATGCATATTCCGGATACATTCAGATCCCAATGGCCATAACTAATATGAACAAGACCGCCTTCATCACAGATGACGTCAACTACTTTTATAAAGTTATGTCGTTCGATCTCAAAAACGTAGGAGCAACTTACCAACGGTTGATGGATAAAGTCTCCAACCATATAATGGGCAAATGTGTCGAAGTATACGTCGACGACATGGTTGTCAAATCCCCGATCCGTAGTGTTTTCCGTGTTACGATAGTACAACCTCTGCCTCAACCCCGGAAAATGTGTCTTCGGCATAGATCGTGGTAAATTCCTTGGCTTCATGCTGACACAACGCGGCATAAAAGCTAATCCCAAAAAATGCAATGCCATCATTGAGATGTGAAGTCCCAACAATGTCAAAGAGGTACAACGCCTCAACCGTCTAACCGACATATCCCGCTTCCTACCAAAACTAGCTGAGCAAACCCAGCCCATCATTCAACTACTCAAGAAATCTGCGAGGTTCTCTTGGAACGACGAATGTGAACAAGTTTTCCAAAACCTCAAAAACAACATCACCACCCATCCTCCATAAGTTGAACATTCATCAACCCCTCGTCTACATCACCACCACGGATCACACTGTAAGCATCGAACTAGTTTAGGATGTCGATGGCACTCATCACCCTATATACTTCGTCAGTCGAACCTTGTAGGATCCAGAAACCAAATACCAAATGGTGGAGAAATTGGCCCTATCCCTAGTACATGCAGCGCAACACCTACGCCCCTATTTCCAAAACCACAACATCATCATCAAAACTGATTACCCCATCCAGAAGATACTCCAAAAGCCAGACCTTGTCGGTCGCATGTCATCCTAGGCCGTAGAACTATCCGAGTTCAACATTCGCTATGAACCCCATGGCCCCATCAAAGCTCAATGCCTCCTCGACTTCATCAATGACCTGCAACACACACTGGAAGAAGACTAGTGGATGCTTTATGTTGATGGTTCTTCGAACTGAAAGGGGGCAGGTGCCGGTATTGTCTTTAAAGGCCCCAACGACATCCTTATCGAAAAATCCCTCTATTTCGCCTTCAGGACATCTAACAATCAAGCCGAATATGAAGCCACCCTCGCCGACTTATTCCTCGCCCGCGAAGTCAGCGTCAAAACACTTACATGCAAAACCGATTCTAAACTCACAGTGGGCCATCTAAATGATGAATTCCAGATGAAAGACCCTACCCTCTTGCAATATTATCACCTAGTCCGAAACGTCATTCAATCTGCTTTCGAACGAGTATGCATCCAACACATCCCCAGAACTGAAAATGTTAGGGTCGACATATTATCTAAATTAGCCAGCACTAAGCTAAAGAGACGACACAGATCCCTCTTACATTAAACATTATCCACACCATCCACAACAAACACTTGCCTTAACATAACCCAAAACCAAGCCGACAATTGGACAACTCCCTACATACACTACCTCCGGACCGGTAACCCCCCACCTGATGCTAACAAGAGTTGGCTGGCTAAAGCCGCCAGGTATACAATGATAAGAGATGACTTATACAAGCGGGGATACGACCGACCACTCCTCAAATGTGTCATAGCCGAACAAGCTAGTACATAATAAAAGAATTGCATGAAGGCATATGCGGATATCATTCCGGCGCACGAACCATGACCACCAGAATCCTCTGCGTCGATTACTTTTGGCCAACCATGGAGGTAGATTGCCACACCTTTGTCAAAAACAGGATTCCTTGCCAAAAGCATGGCAACCTCATCCACCAAAATCAAGAACAGCTCCACTCCATAGTCTCCCTATGGCCCTTCGCAAAATGGGATATGGATATCCTCCACCCTTTTTCCCCAGGCAAGGGCCAAGTAAAATTCCTTATAGTAGCCATCGACTACTTCACCAAATGGATAGAAGCTAAACCACTAGCCATCATTACAGCCCAACAAGTCTAGCAGTTCATCTGGAAAGATATCATATGCCGATATGGCGTCCCACATACGATCATAACCGACAATGGTAGGCAATTCATAGACAAAGAACTCGCTAAGTTCTACACCAGCCTCGACATTAAACACGTAACCAGCTCTGTCAAACATCCGCAAACCAATGAGCAGGCCGAAGCATCCAAAAAAGTCATACTAGTAGAGTTGCGCAAACGGTTGTATAGCGCCAAAGGATGATGGCCAAAAGAATTAGTAGAAGTGTTGTGGGCCTAGAGGTGTACCCCCTAATCAGCAACAAACGAATCCCCTTTCAGCCTAGTATACGGTGCAGAGGTTATGATACTGGTAGAAAAACGGTAGCCTCACATGCAATTGTGAAAAATGACACATATACATGTAGAAAAACTTATCAGCCACTCCTTCCTGACCATGGCATACACGCTCAACAGCGCTCACCTGCTCTAGGGACACTATATCATAACTTACGTCCCTCTCTATGACAAGAGTACAATTCAACCATGAGTTAAGCAACCTTGACCATCTGAATAACGAAGATTGGTTTCGAACATCAGCAGCAACCCATTCATAATCGGCCTTCGCCGATGAACTACTCTCCGCTATCTCCTTTGGAGGGTCTTCCCTCACTTCAGTTATCCTCTCCATAGGGAATCTCCCCGTCCCAACTGTGAGGCTACCACTCCCCTCCTCAGAATGTCTACCTATATCTTCTCTAGACTGCCCACTCCCACTACTCGATGTAGACAACGACACACTACTGCTAGTACTAGACATACCTTTTTAAGTAAGAAAGATGTCGACAGTAAGAAAGAACTAATCGGACAGCTCTAACACACGCAAATTACTGATCTTAGAATTCTTACAAATGAGCCAACAGAAACACACTCTCAATAGTACCTCATTTATAAACGACGATCCAAAACGCTACAACTCCTTCCCGCCAAAAGTCACAATGCATGCGAAACGTCACAACGCACACGAAAAGACACAAACATCAAAATGACGACGCAAAACCCCTCTGATTAGACCTCTGATATCTGCCACCCCTTCACCTCCCACAAACCTATTCAGATTCCAAGCCTTAACAATGTTCATCACACTTAAAGGTTGGGGGACTGGTGTACTACACCTAGGCGGCCTAAAAAAATACACTAACACTTCTCATCCTTTGCTGCTCTAGATACACCGACACAGGCTGGGGGACTGGTGTACTACACCTAGGCGGCCTAACCTGACTACAACCATGAGATCTGCCTACATAACCCCTCAAGGACGCAAACGATCATCGTGTATGTCGAACAAGCAAGAGTAAGAGGCCTAAGTCGATAACTCAAGAAAATCAAACGAGTACTTGATAGATCTAAAACACTACTAACCAGGTCCCTAGGGCCCACAATAGCCAAACTGTGGGACTTGGGCTCGGCCTAGGCCCATTTATGGCCCAATCAAAAGCCCAGCCCATGACGTGGCCAAACATAATTAATAATCTATAAATATGCATGGACCCCACGAATTAAAAGTACGCATTCATTAATCCCTTAATTACAAGATTTGACTTTCTGAGAATTCTTAGCTGACTTGAGCGTTAGAGTCTCCTCCGTAAGTAACCCCTCCCGAGTCCAAATCGGTCAAAGTCGGGACACCACATAGTATGATTGAAAAGTTCGCCGAGTTCAAAATTGAGCATGTCCGGAGGGTGACAACAGGAGAGCTGACCTTTTATCAAAATTAACAAGCACAAAGAAGGAAGGTTGTTATCAATCTCAATTATAGCAAGTGTAACATCCCGGTCGAATATTACTAATTTTAAATAATATAAAATAAAAGAAATAATAAAGTCACATTTATTTAAATGTCTTTCCGAAAATGTGGGAAATTAAAAACATTTATTAAACTCATCTAATTAAACCACAGTGTTCCAATAATCCATAATAGTTGATATTCCAATAAAAATATAGTTTATAAGAAAATTTGAAAATTAAAATGATAGTAAACTTCCATAAAAAGCTTTCGCACGCTAGCCCCTTTCTGGCTTTATGCCTCGCCCACATCACCTGGAACATCATTTCCTCCCGCGTGACAATTCACACGATCCTCGCCAAACACACACAGAAAGGGTGAGCTAATAAAAATTAACATATAACCCAATCACATCAAGATACACCCAACTATTTTATTCTAGCTAATTCTTGGCCAAGACCTTAATACCCCAAGGCATTTCAACCTGCAAGTCACACAAATAATTGATCATGGACTCAGGATATACGATGCTTCCACGAACCTCCCCGCTCATAGTCCAACTCTATGGACCTCTCCGACCGTACCATCTCTCAAGTGTGAGCACGAAACATACGAACCTCCCCGCTCGTATCCCCACACGAGAGTATCAGGATATGAACCTCCCCACTCATACGTGTTCACCACCATCCATGAACCTACCCGCTCATGGCACAACATCTCCTGTTCCAAGTCTTACATCAAAGCATCAAACCGAAATTAAGAAAATCACGTTGCACTATACAAGGTACATACTCAAGCTGGTCTTAGGGATTCTAATGCTTCCATGAACCTGCCCGTTCGTGCTCCAACTCTACGAACCTCCCCGCTCGTAGTCCAACTCTACAAACCTCCCTACCCGTAGTCCAACACATGTGATCCACTAGCTACGAATCTCCCCGCTCGCAGCATCTCTCAAGTGTGAGCACGGAACATACGAACCTCCTCGCTCGTATTCCCGCACGAGAGTATCAGGATATGAACCTCCTCGCTCATATCATCACGTGTTCATCACCAGTCATGAACCTACCCATTCAAATAATATCAAGCATATCCCAGACCAGGACCAACACAACAAGCCATGCAAAACATATCATAAACGCACCCTGCCACTACACCATCGTCTAGCACCACTAGACGAAATGGCAGTGCAGACCACCTGACAGTTCCACACCACTATTGGGCACCATAACACACAAGACTTCCTTGTTTCCTACTATCGCCTGACGATCCACTCAGCACCGCCAAGCGCTACACTAGTAATGTGACACTACTGGTTTTTTGTACTATAATTCAGTTCCTAGCATTCAACCATTCAATTCTCCAACATCCAGGAATCAACATACACATTCATATACTTCAAATTACAACATCACAACACATATGCATCTTTCAAGTATAAGCACACATTCCTCTCTTTTATAATTCATATATACTCACCTCTTAAATCAATTCCAACACACACGTTATTTTCCCCTTCTCATTTTCCAAACCCTTGCATGCTTACATAAGAAATAATCAAAGGTATATACTTATTCTACATGCCCTCGCAATTTCATGACATTTAAAGTATGAATATCATGTTCCCATATTTTCCTAAAACCCATCATGATCATGCAACAATCGGTCATAGTGATATCATCAATAATGGCCTTTTTCATATACTTATAACATCATACATTCAAGCTAACATATATAGGTTCATATATTCAACATGGCTCAGCAAGCACTACCAAAAACATACTCATCAATCACACACACACACACACACACACACACACACACACACACACACACACACACACACACACATATATATATATATATATATATA
>Ga0214544_1005213_pt1 | contig 25396 bp, 5 predicted proteins | sample CNSS3metaG_FD_160074 | JGI IMG/M metagenome (GOLD analysis project Ga0214544, IMG submission 160074) | Root nodule microbial communities from cowpea collected in UCLA plant growth center, Los Angeles, California, USA - CNSS3 | ecosystem: Host-associated > Plants > Roots > Nodule | place: USA... | reverse complement strand
ATATATATAAAGATATAAATATATAAATATATATATATATATATATATAAATAAATATAAATATATATATGAAAGTGTAACATTTTTCACAAGGCTACCGAAAAAAAAAAATCTGAACATGCATTCTAAGTGAATCTGTACTTGATTTTTGGTCATTTCTTTAGGCTCTTTGTGTGTTTTTTTTTCTTTGACTAAAAATTATTGTAAGGTTTGAGGTTTATTCACTTGCAACTCCAAAACAGTTTTGCTAAACCTAGAATGATTTTGTTATGGCACGGTGGAAAATTTGGCATCAAAACTATTCAACAATTTATGTTCTATCATTAAAAAATGAACTTTAATAAGTTTAATCTAATCTTATAAAATATGTTTATAAGGTAAGGTTTACATCTACTTATGTATTCATTTTATTTATAATTGATATGTGATCTTCAATATCGACTAGAAATAAAATGAGTAGTTTTCTATATATAAGTTTGGGTATTATGGTTTAATTATTCATTTGGTCTATGTTTTTATTAAAAAATGTCAAGTTGATCATCTATTTTTTTTTTAGTGTGGTTCGATTTGTAAAAATTGTTATAATTTGGTCTTAATTTTTGAAAAATAGATATAATTTGATCATTTCTATTAAATTTCTTAGAACAGATAAAAGAATTTCATCAAAATTGAAGTTATTAATAAGAATATTATTTTTTGTTGGTGTAATTAACATAATCTTAATGTTAAATCTGATAAAAAATCATTGATTCATCTCAGGAAATTGAATGAAAAGAACGAAATTGCATCAATTTTAAAAAATCATGACCAAATCACAACAATTTTCACAAATCAATACCAAATTAAAATTAAAAAAAAATCTGAGAACCAACTTATTTCTAAACAAAATAAGATACTAAACAAGTAATTAAACCTATTATTATATTATAATCACGCCTGTGTACTTCCTTTGTCCTAAAAATGAATTTAGTTATAGTCTAATGGGGCTCTTTATCAAAACCGCAATATTTATTATATTTTTTTTATGGATATGCATTGTATTCAATATATTTTAGAATGATACCATACTTTTATAGTTAATTTTTTTAACAAGTAGTATTTGTAATAAATAGTATAAGAATAGATAATAACTCTTAAGTAAGATTCCTCTAGACAAGTATATCTCTTAATTTTTATTTTAAAATTATTCAGTAACTTTATTCGTCTTTATAGATATCATTTTAATTATGCTTCCTACATTTCTATTTATAAGACTTAATTGCGTAAATTATTATACTTATAAAAATATTAATTTAATTAATAACAATAAATATGTCAGAAGTTTATATTTTTTTCCCTAAAAATATGATTATTACATTTATTTTTGAGCAATTATTTTATAATACAATTATAAACAGCGTCCTATAAAAACAGCATATTATTTTCAATTTAGGTGTTGTATATAAAAATGAAAGAGTATTAAATTTCAATTTCTTTCCTGATGAGGTATCCAGACGTGAGATTCCCGATGTGGGAAGCTTCTGACATTTGTGAGTCTGCAAATATGAAGGAATGTATGCATTTATACTGCAAAAGTGCAAACTGACAGAAAAAATGAAAATTGATTCTTTCAAAACAAATTGATTTTATTTATGTGAGTTCTTTAATTATATTTCTAACAAATGATGTAGGTAGAACTTCTCAAGAAGTGATAATTCTCTGAGAAAAACCTTTTTAATTTATTATTTTGTTTTGTCCCTCTTCCTTTAATAAATATTTTCTTTTTCACTTGATTTTGCTCCAAAACGTTTTCTAAATAATATAAACATAAACTCTTTTTATATGTAAATTGTAAACCATTATTATGATTTCAATTCACTTCAACTCAAATAATATATATAATGTAGCCATAAAATTATTGTAGGGGAGAAAAACTTGAATAGTTCATGAGTTCGTTGTTTCTTGTAATACCTTAATATTAAAAACTTTTCCAAAGAGAATTTCGAAAGCTTTACAAAGGAAGAAGTGATTAAAAAAACGTAATATTTAAACGAGAGAACACAATCACAAGCGTCTAAAAATAACTTTATGCAAGTTTTTTTGGTTGTGTAACAACATTCTTGGTTTTCCGAACCAGTCAAAGAACAAAAACAGCATATTCCAAACCATGTTCCTTCCAAGAAACGAAGGGCAGAGAGTTAGGTTAAAAAACGCGTAACTCTCAAGAGTGTTGAACATCTTTCACTTCCAATTTCGATCACAAAATTATTGATTGAAAATGAAAATACGAAAAGCCCAGAAACTCCTGAAGCATATTTGTGGGGGCAGTTTCTTAAATGTACCAAAACGAACGATGGAACCATTGGCCAACACAGGAGCATGGACAATGCCAAAAATAGCAAAATCTATTCAAATGGAGCAAAGTGATAGCGAATATAATAACCCCAGATCCATACCTCTTATCGAGCAAGAGACAGAGATCTGTCACAAACAATGATGTGTTTCATTAATTACTGCTACATAAATACAGTTAGGTACGTGGAAAAGAAACATTAAACTCAGATTACATAACGAGAAATGGGGTGTTGAAGGAAGAACTAGAAAGAAAATGAAAGAGGAAGAAACAATTGATATATGTACGTATGTAATTGAATTGAAACATATGTGTATATATATATTTGGGAAGATGGCTAGAAAAGAGGTTGGTTGGTTGATGTTGTTGTTGTTGTTGGAAGGTTGGGTTTGCGTAGGACGAAGATAGAAGCCAGATCGTGGGACACTGAGAAGAAGGGTTGTGATGATGGTGGGTCTGAATTGTGTCTTGGAGGCACTCGTCGTGGTTTCTTTGGAGCTGGAGGGCACAGCAATGGGGTCCTTAGTTTTTGGGACGGCGATGTGGGTGTGTGGCACTCTTCTACGACATCCTCGTTCAGCATCTCCATTGTTGTTCCTAGGTCGTGTTTCAAGGTCCTGGTTGTTGGAACCACGGTTCGTATGGGCGTAATTGGCCGAAATTCTTCCAAGATTTGGAGACCCATTTGCTTCAAAAATGGAAATACGAAGGAAATGTATTCACTTTGGCTGGGAAATTGAAGAAATTGAAGAAAAAGAGAGAGAGAGAGAGAGAGAGAGAGAGAGAATGTGATGATGATGATGATGAGAGGTGATGAAAGAGAGATAGATATATGAGAGAGAGAGAGAGTGGAGTATGGAGATGTGGTGTGGGGTTACACATGCAATGATAAAGACGAAAATGGGAACTGGAAAAGAGTGAAAATTGCAAAAAGGGAACAAAAGTGACAAAACTGAAAAAAGGAAAAAGGGAAAAAGGAAAAAAAAAGTATGTTATACCAAACAACAAGGCGTGTTGCCATTGTGACTTTGTATGCTTCTCCATGTCAAGTTATTCACACAACCAAAACACTTCAAAGTGGAGATAAAATTTAAGAAATTTTCAAAATTTTTATAATTTTTTTGTTTTTGCAATTTTAGTCCTTTAATTTCTAAAAATTCATAATTTTGGTATCTAAATTTTTTATTTGATTTTGTTTCTTTAATTTTAAATTGTTTGTAAGTTTAATTATATGTACTTTTTTTTACTTTGGATAAAACACGGCAAGATTAAGAAAAAAACACTTCATGTTCAAGAGTACTTCTTTGCGGAATTGAAAAGGTAGAAATATGTTTTTAGAATTGAAAAAATCAAAAATTGTTTAAAAAAAGTTCAGTATAAAAGGTTAAAATTGCGAGAGAGAGAAAATATTCATGTTCTTAAACATTTTTATTGACAAACACAATATTTTTATTGCCAAACACAATAATCAATCTCTACAAAATGTTTCATCTCAAGAAATATTTTGACATAAATAAAATGTTATTATGTTTGAATAAAACTGTCTCTGGTGGAAAATATTTGTAGTCCATAAAAAACATTTTTTTTTAAAACTCATAATAGTTTTGATCTATGTTAGAGACTAATTCTTTGCCATGATGAATTCAAAGATTCACTCTCACACAACAAGTATTCTTATATAAACTGCCATAAAATTAAACTGTTAACTATATATTTAAAATAAAAACATAATTATCCCTAATTCTTGAGCTGGCTCTGTGAGGTCCATCATATATGAGCCATAATTGGTTCAATTCTTTTTAGGCCTCATGTTTTAAAATGAAGTTTGACAGATCTAGTGGCACACAGTGATAATTATTTTTAAACTGTGATTATTATGTTCCTAATGTGATGGTTTTTGAGGTGAAATGTTTATAATTAGTATTATAAGAAAAAGTTAAAAGGAACACACAACACAACCTTGTTTGATGACTTCATCTGACACAGAGTCACATGATTGCTTAGCTGCTGTTCATGTGGTGGCTTTGTCTTTCTTCCTCACTCAAACTCTTCTTTTCTTCTCATGCTTCGCTGTTCATGTTTCATTCAACCACCTTTTTTTCTCTCACTAATTTCAAGTCAACTTACTATTGCTTTTCACGTTCTTCTCTCTTCACTTTTTTTTCTTATTTCTTTTTCACTTCTCCATCACACCCACATATGCATGGATCACAATAACTAATAGAAAATAGAATATTTACTAAAGCTAATTATCGTATTTTACTTTATATTTTCATTGCTTGATTGTAGTTTCTTATGAAAAGACATCTCATTGGATTAAGAGAAAAAAAAATAGTATGTAGATGTAAAGCAATTTTATTTCACTTTTTCATCAATAAAATATTAATTTGTGCATTAAAAGATAATTTTTTGTCATGTCTTTTTTAATTTGTTAAGTTCTTCATACATTGTGTAATTTTTTTTTTCATTAAAACAATTACATCTTCCCTTTAAAAATAGTATACAAATTGGTTTTTTAGTCTATGTATTAATATTTTTTTACTGGTGAAACACAACAAAGTAATAAACTTTACTTCTAAGACAATAAAGTGTAGAAATTTTCTTTTAAAAATAGTATAATTCTTTTAGGGTTAAATATGTTTTTGGTCCCTCAAGTTTCAGTGAATTTTGGAATTAGTTCATCTTCAAAACTTTATACCAATTTAGTCTTTTATCTTTAGAAATGCGTGTATTTAGTCCTTCTTACCAAATTTTGTTAAGTTTATTTAACATTTTAAACGCATTTTATGATAATATTTGAGTTAACATTGAAGCGAAAATGTGTCAAACGGTGTAAACAATTCAAATACTTTCATGAAATGCGCTTGAAACGTCAGATAAACTTAACAAAATTTGGTTAAAAAGACTAAATTCACGCATTTTTAAAAATGAATAACTAAATTGGTCAAAAGTTTTGAAGATGGATTAATTCTAAATTTCACCGAAACTTGAAGGATCAAAAACATATTTAACCTTTTCTTAAAGTATATATAAGTTCTGGTGGAACACACTGTGAAACAATATATATGAAGTAAATTTATAACTTTTGAGTGATTGTTTTATATTGGTCCACTTAAAATTATAACATGGTATGTGTATCTATCCGGGATCAGCTGCATCACTTAAATTCTTAAATATTAAGATTTTGTGTTCAACTACTCTTTATTATATAAGATTGGTTGATTAGTGAATTTTTAACTCTCAATTATCAAGGTGTATATGAACTTAGTTTCAAGATGTTGAAAGTGGGGTATGAAATGGTTTTTTTTTTTATTGCGATGAATATGTTGTTTGATTCAAAAGCGTCAACCCATGCACCTTGGAATAATAGTTTTGTTTTCACATGAAAAGATGAATAAATAATAAACAAAAGAAAAGAAAAACAAAATTATAAAAAATAAATATGGATAGGTGAATAAAAACATCGTTATTGGGTTTAAAATAAACCTGTGCAAGTCAACTAAACTGCATAACAAATCCCAAAGATAATCATAGACATGTTTTTTAAGCATTTATTTAAGGTATTATTAGGATAATCATAGGTGCATCGAATCAATCAGATATGATTAACTACGTACGTTTACTACTGCACTGGTAATTGACTAATTTGGTAAAATCGTAGCAGCAGATCAACCTTGGTAACAACGTTTCTCGTTATTCCTTTCCCTTTTTTTTTCATTTTTTTCATTTTTTTCTGCTAACATATTGTTTTGTGTTTCATAAGAACTACATTTCTTTTCATATATATTTTTTTTCTAAAACACAATCTCATCATACTAATGTCATGCATAATGTTAATAATAATCATTCATGATACTTTCAAATAAATAAATATTCATAGAAATATATGTTATTTAATAATTAACACGTATAAATTATACGTCTTTTTTTATATATGTAAAGATTATATTATCCTCTCATTTTATGTTAAAATTCACGCTCTCTTTTCTTGATTATTAATTGCTTATAAATCACTGCACAAAAATTAGTGTATATGTGTGTGTATATTCATCATAAAACTCTCTCTTCAATTTATCACTAGACATTGGAAGTATTACATAACATAATATATAGTTGAGTGGAAGTATAAGGTATCTAGCTAGGTATCTTTGCATTATATTCCTTGCAGCCAAAGATTAGTGTTGACTACCAATATATATAATTCAAACTATATAGGAGCTTTGCTTTAGATCCAAACCAAGTAATCATATGCTGTATTAATAAACAAAAGCTGCTTAACTCACATGAACATGTTTCTTAAACCATAGTTTTATAGTGACAGAAACTGTCATCATATTATAATATATATGTCTTTAGACGTCAAGACATATGAAAGGCTATACTTCCTCTGGTGAAGGCATGGAGTAGTACTGCTTCTTCAAGTTTATGAGTAAAGAGAGATATTGATATGTTTTTGGCTTATTTTTTTAATGAATATTTAAAATGAAGTTAAGCTAAATTTATGATTAAATTAAGTGTTTTTTTTTTGTATGTTTATGAAATTATTAAGGAAATCATTTTTATCTTTCCATGTATATTTGTAGGCCTGCCATGTATAGAAATGAAGTCGTGGCTTCAATATTTTTCAATAGATATGCATGAGATAAAAGTCTAAAAGAAGAAATTCATGTATAATTGAGAAGAAAATTTGTAATAAAATTAAACTCTAACTAAGACATTAACTACTACATATTCACTAACACGAAAAAAAAAATCTTTTACGTCCAACACTTTTGGATTTTCACGTTTGGTTCAAATCAGATGTAGAATTGAGAGGCGTAAATTTATGTTTGTCAAAAACATATAACGTCTGGTGCAAACAACTAGAAGTGAATTTACATGAAAAAAGGGTGTTTTGGGAGGTCTCTTGTCGCACACCACCGTAGATGGTGATTCACGCAGCCACTGCAGTTCAAAAGAGACTCACCGTCACGTTGCTGCTACCGTTGGAGACCACATTGTCCTTCGCCATCGCACACAGCTGCTGCAAATTGGAGGGTTTCAAGCTTTCGAAAAATGAAAATGGATGCAAACAAACATGAGGGCAAACGCAAAATGGAAACAAACGAGAAACATACATTTGGTAGGTTTGATGTCGTCACCTCTTTCGAGCACTCGTGCACAGAGATGGAAACATTGAAGAAGAGCATCTGAAATAAAATATTTAACGTTTATATATGGTGTGCCAAGTTCATATATAAATATCACAATTTATGTCTGACTGTGTATAGTTAGATGTAAATTTATGTTTGGTTCGACTCAAACTTACAAACTTTATGCAAATCAAATGTAAATTTACGTCTAATTGTATATAGTCAGACGTAAATCATAATATTTACATCTAACCTTGGGGCGCCAGACATAAATATTGATTACTAATTTACAAGTATATCACATGTAACATCTTAGACGAATATTACTTAATAAAATAAAAATATAATTGAAATTAAATTCAAGTGTTTGATATTATTCTTAAAACGAGAGAAAATTTGAAAATTATTTTTAAGAGGAACTAATTACAATTTCTTAAGAGATCATAAAAACATATTTAATCTAAAAATTTATAAGTGAAAAGATTTGTCATCTTTAAATTTGGATCTTTAAATTAAAAATAATCTATTATATGTTTTCGATAAAGAATGCACACAAATTCAGAATATAGAATTTAACATTGACCCGATATAACTTAAATAAATATAAATATTAAATATACGTAAAATTAACATTTGACCGAAATTAATATTTAGAAATTAAATTAATATTTTTTTATAGACTAATAATTATTATATTTGTTCTTCTTCGTGTCACCGACTATGACTTTGTACTTAATTCATTTATTATTTCATTCATTTAACGCCAGCTTAACTAATACTATGTTATAATAAATAAATAATTTTTATAATTTTTGAGTCCCTTAGGACAACTTTACATTTTTATAATAAATCAATATTAAAATTACAGCATTTCTTATAGTGTAGGTTTAGCCACTCGTATTTATTTTATAAAAATATATATATATATATATATATATATATATATATATATATATATATATATATATATATATATATATATATATATATGTATTAATTATATTAATATTATTATTATTATTATTTTAAAAGGTCACCTAACAAGGGAATAACATATTATCCAAAACTTTAATTTAACGTAAAGGTGAAAAGGTTATCATAAAACAATAATTTTTTTGTTGAAATGTTCAATGGGAGAAACCGATGGCGGGTTGCCTAAAGTTCAGTCAATTTCTGAGAGTGCATGCAATCTTCAAAACTCTAGAAATTGCAGCCTTATACTTTCGTTTTCCTCTCATTTTATAACACTTTTAATTATTTTCCTCCACACTTCAAAAATAGTAATAAAAATAAAATATTCAAAACAAAAAACATATAAAAATAAAAACCAGTAACAACATCAATTGAATAAAATACACGAAGGAATTTCTAATAAGCAAACTTTATATATAAATTGATTATTAACGATGCATGTGTTGAAATCTTCAATGATGGCTTCTAAATTTTAACTTAGAAAGATCCAAAGTGGTGCCTCTTATTTTTGACTCCTTTGAAACTCTTATAGACATTTAGAAGAAGTTTATGTAGTGTTTTGTAGTTAGCAGCATCACCAACATTTATAGTTCAAATGTCACTCTTTTTTGTAGGACATGTTATTAATTCCATACAAGAGTGGTAATCAATCCTATCATATGTGTTGGAAGTTTCACATGGACTAGATAAGACAATTTTATAGTATATAGGTAAGTTGCAAACCTCATCTTACACGTCAGTTTTGTGGGGTTGAATTAGGCTTAAAATATACTTCTAACATGGTATTAAAGTCATTGTTTAAAAAAATCTATCCTAACGAGATTTTTTGGACATTATGTTCCACTCGTTATACTGCTAATGGACCACCCATTTCTAGACCCATGCACGAGATGTATATACAAGGAGGTGTAGTTTAGAAACTTTTCATAAATTACTAATTTAACACGTTTTAATCTTATAACAATTTGTAGTATAATAACTCTATCAATGTTGTCCAATGAATTATCTTTAACAAAAATATACTTTAATTTAGTGGATTCTTATTTCCATGCTAACTTATATCCTTACCATAACTTTCATTTTTATTTTAATTATTTAAAATTTTAAAAATATTACGAGAACAAATATGTTTTTTTAAACGAGAAAAAAAATTAGAAGAATACATATTAAAAATTCAAATAAGAGACATTTAAATCAAAATGATCAATTAAAAATATTGAAATTAATTTTTAATAAAAACTACAAAGTAGTTTAAGGGTGAATAATTTTTCATCATAAATATTTTATATTATAGTATCTTTATTTGTTAAAAAATTAATAATAAAAAAATTTAATTTAAAAATTAGATTTCCAAATATCAGTTTTTTTTTCATTTTATTCTTTCTCTTAAAATAATTAAAATTTCAACTCAATGCTCCAGAAAAACTACATTATTAAAATATAAATTGAAGGGATGGATTTTATGTAAAACCCTCTTTTTGTGCCCTAAAAATTTAAAGGGGCCTAGTCTCATCGGTTGGGTCTAAGTACTGGCCCATAGGGTGTCCAAAGCCCCTAAGGCATCCTAACCCCTTTTATTTCTGTCTTTCTTGCCAAACAGTAACTTACCTACTCTCCTTTTCCTTTCCCAGAGCTCTGTTAGGGTTTGAAGTTCAATCAGATTCAAGTTTAGCTCGACCTCGTTTATGCTCACGTAAGTGGTTCGTCAACTCATACTCTTCTTCACTGGTTTGGTTCTTCGTAATTACTGTTAGGGTTCCTTGTAGTAATCTCGTACCCCATTTGTGTTAGGGTTTTCAGCTCTTAAATCTGCTTCGGGAACTTTCGTACTCATTCACTTAAGTGTCGAGGTCGTTTGGTTAGCATTTTCCAGATAAGGGAAGCTAGGGTTTCACGTTGTTTCTATTTTATGCGATTAATGTTTTGTGAAATATGAGAAAAATTTGGGGAAAAACGTTAGTTTTTGGTATATTTCTGAGTTAGGGGTTCAAATATTCATGAAACTGTGATATTACGTTATTTCTCGTATTCTGATGCGTCGCGCAGTCGTTGGGTGAGTTGACTTAGTCGCTGGGCGACTATGTATTTTTCTGATATGCGCAGTTTTAGTAAAATTGACTTTCCTGACTCATTAACAGTTGGATTGAGCTCAAATTTGGACATTTGGTTCATAACATGCTATTTTGTGGTTTGATCGGTTGGATCGTCGATTAGATGTCTGTAGCTTGAGAAATGTGTCACGCATTACTGCAGTGATTTTGATTTTGTGATAATAAATTTTCTTAGGAATTTTGGTGTAAGAATTATGATTGTGTGTTGCGCTTGATTGTATGGAATTGCAGGTACTTAAATGTTGACACTCATTTATTTGGGATGAATACTATTTTGTGATATATGTATGTCTTGGTATGCATTTATAAAGTATGAGATGAATGAATTTACATGAGTGATGTGATTCATGGATTGTGAATGATGAACTTGGATAAATCTTGGCATGCGATTTCAATGAAATGGTTGGTTATATATGTGGTCATGAATTCGATATGAGCAATAATGTTACATTGATGGCATGATATTGGTATGAGGTGCAGTTTTATATCCCCGAATTGGGAAGAACGGGATGGTATGAAATCAACATGGATTATGAATGAGAATGAGTTACAAAGGATAGCGTGAGGTGTTAAATGCATGATCAATATTATTTGTTTGTTTGGAATGTGATTAGTATGTTGTCAGTACGTAAATCCACGAGTCTTTAGGTGAGGCTTCTTAGTGGTGCTTCAGTGGTCGGGACGTAATTCCATGGCCCCTATTAGTGGGAGTCCATGGTGGTGCCCCATTTATATAATTTGGTAAGGATTCAAGGTAAGGCTGCATCCTGACAGTCAGTCTCACTTAGAGCGGACTGACTCATGTTGTAGGAGTAGCAAGAGGCCTGAAACTCCTCATTAAGGGCTAACCTTGTGTGGGGGAATTGAAACATTGTAACACTTGTAACACTTAGCTCGGGGGTGAGCAGGGTAATCCACCACAAGTGCAAGCATCCGCTGAATCCGACCTGATTATATGTAATCTGGATGAGTCGAGTTTGAGTCTAGTGTATTGCTTGAGAAGTCATAACATGATTGGTTGATGAATACTGTTTTGGATTGTGTAATAGCATGTGACTGCTTGATAAACTGTTTCTACTCTAGCTTACCCTGTTTGCTTGTTTGGTTGTCTTGTATGTGGTTCTTCTCCTTCAGCGATGATCATCAATTTATTGATGTGAGCAGATGCGAGAAGCACCCGTGGTCAACAGGGAGTTGACAGTTCCGCTGCATCTGGGCTGGATTCTACTGCTTTGGACTTTCTTTTTAGGGCTATGACCAATGTACTCGTCTGTCTTTTAATTTCCTATTTTGATTACTGATGAACATTGTATCTGGTTTAGTTGTGACATAGTTGTGTGCCTTAGTTATTGTATGGAGTAGTGTTTAAACTCTAGGACTGTGTTTCTGTATTATCATATGTGAAACTTCTTTTAATCATGATTATAAATTAAATGGATTGTTACATTTTATATAGTTGTGAAAAAAAAAAGCTAGTGTATTTTATAGTTTAAAAAAGAGTGTAATTTAAAATAAAAATATACTATCACAACCATTTAAGCATATCCATGAAGACAATAATTAAGAAAACATAGCGAAAAAGGGATAATGATGTTGATCTATTATATGATGCTGCCTCCACTCCCACTTATATCTATTTCAGATTCATTTGTCTACACTTTTCATAACCTCTAATCTCTTCCAATAAATAACATTCATTTTGGTGGCTCATACCTCACATTCTTCTATATAATATTCATTCTTTGTCTTCTTGTTTTAGTATTTTAAAATTAATTTGACAAATACTATTTGTTACTAATAAAAATATAATAATGTTTAGAAATATAAAATCATGAAAAATGTTTATCTTAACTCTTGTATTAGAGCATAACTCAAGATCTAAAACCTGATGTAATATGGAATGACTCAGATAAAAACAAAATTTCATGATTATCTAATATCTAATATAAGTATAATTGTTTCTGATTGAAGATATAGATGTTAAAAATCCCAAATATTCAAAGATGCAAAGGATCTATTTTAAATAATATTAACTTAAGCAATATTTTAATCAACAATCATTCAGTAATTAATATCTTAAGTATAAAAAAATATCGCCGGTATTTCAATCCAGTTATGACGGGCTTGATGCAATAAAGGCATTGTTTGATGGGCCTGGTTTCTACCGTACAGCTACAATTTATCAGAAAAATCATTATTCAACAAAAGTGTTTTCAATGTTTTTTAGAAAAACTCATCGATCACTAAAACTGATATTGTATCGTAATATAAATATAAATTATTAATCATAACTATAAAATATAATTTAATATAAACGTATTCATTACTACAAACGTTAATTACAGTGTAGTTTATATATAAAGTATTTAGGTATTATAAAATTTAATTATATAAAGTAAATACTCGTTGCAAAAATTAAAGGTTCAACTAAGTTTATGTCTCTACAAAATTTGAGTATTTTTAGTTTAATCACTATTAAATATTGTTAAATTTTGTTGTTTAGTAAGTACTCGAAATTTTTATATTTTTCAATAGTGTCAATGTTATTTTATTTTTTCGTTGATTACGTGATATACATGTTATGTTATCATGTCATGTTGTTTCCTTGTTATTCAATACATTTTTAATGAAATAATTAAAAGTCACTTCTTATTTTAGTTGTCAATATTATTTATAATAATTTTAAAAGTTCATATTTGTTAACCCATGATGACGACTAATCAAGATGATAGCCACGTCTAATTAATAGAAAAAAAAAATAAACAACAAGAACATAATTAGAAAAAATTAAAGTACTTTATAGATAATTTTTTTAATAAAAACTCAATTTAATTTTTTTAAAGGACTTAAAACTTAATTAAATTTATATTAAAATACTAAGATACGTTTAAGTGATAAAGATACCAACATATCATTCATGCATGTGGAACTAAATTCAATCTTTTAAAATAAAATATTAGTTCTAAGTTTTGTGAGTGAAAATAAAAAAAGAAAACTGGTTTAAAATAAATAAAATTATCGAACTCATGCTTCAAAAATAATTCCCTTCTTGTTAGAAATGGAATTTAAGTTTAATTTAACTCTACAAAATCGATTTGTAAAGTAATGTTTGCATCTTATTTATATATATATATATATATTTTGAAATTACTTTATCTCTAGTCGATGTAGGACTTCCAATACGTCTAGTTTCTTGCTTCGGTTAATATATGTTGATTTTTAAGTTATTTTAACACCTTGTGGATAGCTTTCTATATTTCATAGTGCACCACTCTTTTCTTTTCTTTTCTTTTATCCGGAAAGCCTTTTAAATCCCTAAAGGTGAAATAGTGAACTCAAAAATGGGACTCCTTCTTCTTGAACTTCCATAATTTCATCCTGTATTTCCATATATTCAAAAATTCTAATTCCAATTTTAATTTTTAATTTAAAGTTTTCATTTTTAATTTTAAAATGTAGAATTTGGAGATATTCCAAAACTACAACCCAAAATACAAATTTATAATTTGAATTATACAATTTAAAATGTATTTTATAATTAAAAATATATATAAAATGAAGTGTGATGGGGAGAGGACATGAGGAGATGGCATGAGGGAGAGGGCATAGGAGAGAGGAGTGCCGACTAGAGGAAAAAGAAAGACATTAAATAGAAAAAGATAAAAACAAAATAGAACAAATTTTAAATATAGAGGAAGAAAGAACCTGATTAAAAAAACAAGAGTATCAATAATACTTTGTCACACAAAATTATTTTATACTCATTCTTTATTTTTCTTTATAAATACTAACGTTCATTTTCTAAAAATGAATATAAATGTGTGTAAAAGTATTATTATTCAAAAAATAAATAAATAAAAACCAACATCTTCGGTACATGTGAGTATCGAAAGTACTACTACATCTCAAAACAAAACAAATACCTAATCAAGCAAGGGCCAAAATATTAGATGTGAATGTGAAAACCTAAAACATAAGATCTATGATAGGGGAATATGAATCAAAGAACAAAGGGATAACATTCACATCGTACCTAAAATGCTCGTAGAAGGACAAAATTTAAGAAATGTAGAGATAGCTAGAAAAGGATGAACACGTTTAAAGAAAATCCTAAACGTAATTTTCTTTGATAACATTTTCATGTTCAATATTCCTAAAATGCATGAACTAGAATATATGAATTTAAATGAATTACTGAATTGATGATTATTTTATGGCCTGAAACGGTGAAGGAAGATTAGGTTACGTAAGTTAATTGGAGTCAAAGAGATTTAAAGTAACGGTGAATGGGACCCACTCGCCATAACAACCATTGACCTGTTCCTTTATCATTATTCCAACTCCACATGCACCTCTCACTGGGACCCACCCCTTGACTTTTTTTCACCACTTTTTTCAACAAAAGGAATCTAATCTTTCAACTTAGATCTTCCAATATTATTATTACCATTATTCATTACATGTTAGATCGTATATATTCTTCCCACCAAATAATTCAACTCCCATATCAAATCAAATAAATAAACAAATAAATGCCTCGTTTGCATAAATAAAAAACGGATCACTATATTTTCATTTCATTTCGGGTCAAATTTACACAAAAGTCCTCGTCAAATTTAGACGACTCCGTCAAAGTCCACACCGCAAAAGTTGACTTCCAAGCCCACTTTTTCCGCACTCCAGCCTCGCATCCGCCGTTACCGTCACGGCCGGACGGGCACTTCCCTCAAGTTTCCCACACCACGCCGTTGGCTAACAGGTTCAAAGGCCGAAACCACCGCCGGTAGCGGCAGGTAACGGCAGCGCGTGACGGTGCTCGCCCTCGTACGTCACTATAAGCATCTTCGGGTCATCTTGCGCACGCTCCACGTGCTTCCTCGCCGGACACCCTCTGACGGTGCTGCACTTGTAGTACCCACTGCCAAAAAACACAGCAATTCCCTATGAGAAATTTCAATTCTAGATTCCAATTAATTGAACAGCATGTAAACTACGTCAATTATTGAAGCCAAGTTTCAATTATGATTGAAGAACAATTATATGTATGTTTTCCCCTTAAATTAAAAATCGATTTTTTAAAGGACATTGAGATCTGCATTTGACTTCAACCCATTTACAAGGTGATGGAAGAAAGAATAGAATAATACCGAGGAAAAGGTGAACCCTTGATCGGTTTTTGCCCGTACTTCCTCCACGAGTACTCGTCCGGCGGGATGTCGGCGATCTTGGAACTTATCGCCGGGACTCGGATCGTTTGTTTAACGCGTGATTTCCTGAGATAAAAGAAATCAACATCAGTTTCTCTGTTTAATTGCGGTTTAAATTATTAATTTTTTTTAAAGGGTAGAGGGTAAAAACCTTTTCTTGGAGCAGTGGCAGGAGGGTTTGGCGGAGAGCGCGGCTTCGCGGCACTTTTTCCGGTGGGAGGAGGAGAGAGGGGGTTTGGCGGCGGAGGGAGGGAGGAAAGGACCGATCTTGCCGTCGGAGACGCTGGCGTCGTTGGTGACGGAGGATAAAAAGGAAGAGGAGGTGGTGGTGGTTGTGGAGAGAGTGAGAGTTTCGTCTTTGTTGCAGGGCTTGGAGTTGAGAATGGTGGGTTTAACGAAATCCAAAGTAAAGCCTTGTTGGGGTTGAGGTTGTGGTTGTGGTTGCGGTTGCGGTTGCGGTTGCGGTGGGGCCTGGGGTTGGGGTTGGGGCGGTGCACGGCGGAAGCGGGCGTGGCCGGTGCGGTTGAGAAGGTTAATGACCTGTTTGAACTTAGAGACGGTGAAGTCGGTGATTTCGGAGCAGTCGAGGTTGTTGTTGTTGGAAGAAAAAGAAGAAGAATTGCAGGCAGAGGGAGAAAGGAGGCGAATGAAATGCTCCATGCTTTTCAAACCAGCGGAAGCAGCTTCTTGTATTGCTAATTGTTCCTCCATCCTGGTTCTGGGAACAGGATCCACCATATCCAGTGCCATGAAACACGAACAAGAATTGTGAGAAGAAACAAAGGAAATAGGTTTTGGTTTTGGTTTTTGGTTTTGGTGTGGGAAGAGGAGAGGTTATAAAAGAGAGAGAGAGGGGTTGGAAAGTCAAACAAGTTTCGTGGATCCAAGGGCGAACATTGGTTGCAACAGAGGAAAGTACGCCACGACAAAGCAATAGTTACTGTGAAGGTCCAAAAGAGGTGTTGGTGGTGGGTCCCACTTTCCTTCGATAAGTGGACAACAGATAAGAAACCAGAACAAAAATATTTGTAAAAGCCACACATTACAAAATATCATTATGGTTAATACCATCATTTTCTTTTTTCTCTTCTTCATTTTCTCCAACTCAGTGTACTTCACAACCAACCACTGTCTTAACATTAACTCTTTTTTTTCTTTCTTAATTATACGTTTCTCTCTCTTTTTCTCTAATTCTACAACAATATTTAATTTTTAATAAAAATAAACTTATATAATGTAGAATATAAACTCTAGTTATTTCTTTCTGCAGGATAAATTATTCATTCAGATCCAGACAATGCACATGGTATCATTTGAACGTGCATACTGACATTATACATTGTTATGGAGTTTGTCAATTTACCAATACAATTTTATATTTAACTTCTATATAATCTTATTATAATAATATTGATGTTAGTAAATCAAATTAAATAATTTTTTTATCAGCATAAAATTAAATAATTATGAACCATAGGTTTTCAGTAAAGAATTATTAAACATGCAAGTTCTTAATTCTACTTTTCCTTTTGTCGAAAAAGTTCTTTACATTCTTCAATACTACTACGTTAGGACGAAGGAAGTGTTTATAAAAACATAACCTCTTAATTTCCATCTTTTGCAAATAAGATAGTCAACACTTTATTTATTTTTTCTACAAATATATCTATTTGTTTAGAAAAAATTATATTAATAAACCCTTTAAAATTTTATTTATACATGAAATAGAATCAAATCCTGATTTACAAATAATTTTTTTTTTTGTAAATGGTGATTAAAATAAAATTTTCAATATAAATCACTATTTTAGAATTATGTTCCCATTAGTAAATTCTGATATGTGAACAATAATCTGATTTATTTATGCAAATAAAATTTGAGAATGTTTAGTTAGGTAATTCTTTTAAGAATATAAGAAAAAAGAAATCGTACTACTTTTCTTATCGTTACATACTCAAATTTTTCTATAGTGTTTTTTTTGTATTAGTGGTTTTATTTATTTATTTTTTTACATAATTAGATGCATGATCACAAATAAAAAACACATATAAATGTCAAAATTCATTATACTAAAGTATCTAAGTTTTTGCATCATATACATTCTACATATAGTAATAAGTTTTATTCATTCATTATATTAAATTTGTTTTTAGTTGTATGTATTTAATCATTTTTACCTTCTAAATATTTTATTTATTATTTTCATTAAATTTAACTTGTATAACTTTAATTCCTGATGCGTCACCCTATTTACAGAGTGCGTTACATTTTTTATTTTAATTTCTGACTTGTTATCTGGTTTATGTAACTTGCGATTCCAGTTCTTATAAATTTGTATGAAGTTTCCACACAGTTCTTCATATATTTTTATAATTGTCTTCAAATCTGAAAATAAAATTGAGCATTCTCTTTAACCATATATATATATATATATATATATATATATATATATATATATAAAAAAAAAAAAAAAAATATTAAAAAAAATTATTATATATAAAAAAATATATATTATTAATTTTTTTTTTAACTAAAATATATTTATATAAATTTTAAAATTCAATTTATAAATCAATTATAATTTTTTTATTTATAGTTACTATTTTAGTAATCAATGATATTTTATTTTATAAATTAATATTTAAATTGATCACAATAATAATTAACATTTTTTATCATTAAAATTAATTATTAATGAAATATATTTTTAGTTCAATTATTAAGAAGTATTATTTTAACATGATTAGGCTTTGATATCTTATATTTACATATTATTAAAAATATTTTTAGATAATTATTAAAATTATATTTGTTTTATTGAGAAGGATGATAGGGTGTTTGCCGGCCTAGCTACATGTTATGCGCCTGCCGATAGAAAATTTTTCTCGGACCCGCCCACAGTCTTGCATATATCCATTGCATATATCCATTGATATTTTTGTAAATATTTACAATAAATATTTTTTCATTTTAATAAAAAATAAAAATCAGAAGTTCAAAGTTTAAATACAAAATTATTTAATTTAATATCTATGTCAGAAATTGAATTAAAATTGTCTTTTTAAAAAACAACCAGCACATAAAAAATATTTTAAAAGTATAAATATTTAATACAAAATGTAATTATTTCAATAATTTTAGATGCTGAGTAAAGAAAAAAAATCAAACAACGAGATATAATATATATATATATATATATATATATATATATATATATATATATATATATATATATATATATATAAAAGCATTCCAATAAGATGTATAAATTTGTCAAACCAATAATACTCACATAAAAGACCTTTTCTAAGAGGCTAAAATTATGTAATGATTAAGAAAATTGTGTGGAAACTATTAGGATAGATAAGCATATTATAGTGGTAAACAGCACACAGCAATAACAATATGAAATTAACCAAATGGCAAATACATATACATGTATAATTATTATATTATTGTAAAATGAATATTTTATTAAGAATTAAAAGCAATAGAAAAAAATAGTGTGGAACGATGTCATCGAAAGCTTCGTCTTTGCATCTTTTTCTTTTTGTCCTTTTGTTCATGGTTGACTATGTGCTTGAGAAGCATTGGTGTAAAAGCAAAGAGCAAGTTATGGAACTTTAGGTTTTGAAATGAAAAAGCATTGATTCTAAACACCATTTTTATAAAGGTAAACTATGTAGCATTAATTATTCACTCCATGAAACGACGTAAAATGGATCACTACTTTTGAATTCTTTAGCAAGGTCAAAGCCTCAAAACCTAATTTGGCCAACACCATGGGAAAGAGAAAACCTTGTGATGCTCTTTACTATAAAATTAAAAGTATTCAAACCTATCTTTTGCTCATTTCGATGCATGGAGAGTTTCAAAAGCTGGGAATCAAAATGCTCATGCTTTTATTTAATTTCAAATATCATGTTCATTCTTTCTTTTATGACTAAGAAAGATATATTATTATTCTTTATTGGTTGAAGACATACATGAAAATTATAAAACTCAGTTGATGTTTAACCAAAACGTATTTGTGAGAAATATATATCTAACGAACAAAATTTCTCTCTCGAAAATAAAATCCATTACTTCGGAAAGGTAAAATTGACCCAAATTATTATTTTTAAAGATAAAGGTAAAAAACAAGCACAAAAAATTGAATAAAAGACTAAAGCTATATTTAATCTGTTTATTATTAATAATTATAAAAAAAACAAAACTAAATAATCATTTCTAGCAAAACTCTTGAGATCAAAGGATACCAAACACACACGTTAGATACAATTGGAATACTAGAATTCGAATTTATTCTTCCACTTGGTAGTGCATACGCTCCATGCACCACATAAATTACATTTAGTTTACATCAAATCAAGGTTTAATAGTTCCTTTATGTAACCATTATGATTATTTTTTTTAATTTTACACCACTATTTTTAATTTGGTTTCATTTTATTTTTTAAAAAAGACCACCAAAATAATAGTAACCAAGTTATAAAAAACACGTAGCATGAACAAAAAAGTACATTTGTTGTCAAAAAAACTATACTATTAAACCTATAGAAATGTTTTTGTGATGTAGGGGAAAGCGAATTGAATTGAATTAGAGAAGAAGGAGGTTCGGTTTGACATTTATTACAATGGTTTTTACTACCATTGACATTAGCATTGTGTTCAACGTTTTAGTGCAACAACTACGCAAGCTCACCACAGCCACACAAAAGTAATTAATAAAGCATTTGAAGATGGTTACAGTGGCGATGGATGAACGTTGGATGAGTTGACGGTGATCGAACGGTGGTGGTGGTGCGGTGGCTGAAGTAGTTGACCTAAGATTAGGTTTGAATAATGGGGAATTGGAGTTTGGGTCAAATGCAGCACAATTTAGTAATTGGTTTTGTGGTTCATGCCAACTTCAAACCTAGTTGGGTCTAGCTCAGCAAAATACACTTTTTTTCTAAACTTCTCTTCAAGTTTTTCAGTTTTTTATTTCGTTGACTTCGGATATAATATGATGAATTTGTTAAGATCAACCATTTGGAAACTAATCGAATAATAATGTAAAATCAGAATAATTAATCAAATTGGTAAAATATAAATAAAATAAAATAGTTACAATGTCACATTTGGCTAAAGAATTTTTGTTCCAAAATGTCACCAACTTTATTTAATATACAAGAATTCAACAATTCAACTCACTATTTCAATTCTCAAGGATTAGGAAATAACCAAACTAAAACTTTCTAATTTTTGAAAAGAGATAACTTATCTTATCTTAAATTACCTTAATTTTTAAGGTAATTAGGTTTTGAAGAGAATGATCAGTCAAAGATACTTTAAATTGATTGTTTTTCAAAAGTCAAACCTAAAAATAAATACGTTACAATTAACTCAAACCTAAATACGTTTCAAAAGTCAAACCTAAAAAATAAATTAGGTTTTGAAGAAAAAATAATTTAAAATTTGAGGAGAAAAAAGAATACTTACCGGTAATGATTTTTTTACATGATTTAAAATTTGCTTTAACAATTTTGAAGCTAGGAAAAAAAAGGAAAAGAAAAAGTAATTAAACTTCTATATATAAATCAATGAAAAGTAATATATATATATATATGATTAAAATTCAATAAAATAAATATTATCTATAACTCTATATTTTTAACTATATATAAAGAAATATAATTTTTATGTACTATTTTGTTTTCAATTATATTCTCTTTGTTACTATTTTTTAAGTTATATAATTATTTATGATAAAAAAATTATTTTTCAATTTTATGTAACTACGTTATTTGAATTCAAATAATTATATTATAAAAACGTTATTTACTCTTTTATATTATTTTAGTAACTAATTTTTTAAATTCAAATAATTATTCATAATAAAAAAATTACAAAATTTTATATTTTAATAATTAAAATTTATTTATCTATAGTCATATCTATTACTATGTATCTATAATTAAATACATCTTTTGTTTTTTTAATTTTATTGTTTTAATTACTATTTTTAAAATTGAAATAAAATTGAAATAATTTATAAATATTTTAAAAATACATACAGTATGTTAGTAATACAGACAAAATTAAACCATGAGAAATGAAAAAAAAAAATCATTTATTTCTTTTAAGATAAACATCCTAAGATGAATTCCCATTTCATCCCTTAAAATTAAGATAAAGGTTTAGAATAGTGATTAATTTCACAGGAGTTATCTGATAAACAACTTTCTAATTTTTAAATATCTTCAACAGATTTTGTTCAAAGAGAGGAGATGATTATATGTATCCACATAAGGCCAAGCTGGCCTATATTAACTTACAAATACAAAAAGGAAGTAAAATTTGAATTTTAACCATTACACATTTGTTGAAGTTTGAATTTTCTTCAACAGGGAAATTTTTACTTCCCCAAATGAAGTCAAGCGTTAAAAAGTAAGTTTCTTTCTTGATTAAGATGCTTGTCACATTGACCATCTTGTTATTAACATAAACTATCAATTTCAACATTTTTAAAGGAAAATATTTACAATATAACACACATTATCCACACTTTATGACATAAAATGAAATGACTTTTTATTGGGGTGAATAAATTTAATGTTTTACTTTGCTACAATATTAGAAAGAAAGAAAAAATCAAGTAACTTATTATATATTTATATAAATATAATGGGACCATTGAAGGGGTTGACATATTCTTGGATGAGCAATTGCGTTGTGAATTTACGCGGTCAATGAGCCGCGTGATGGTAAAGGAATGAAAGGTGTGTGTTTTTGAAGATAACAAGTGTAAGATAGAAAGAGGGAAAACAAAGTCTTTGTCAACAAATCGGAAATTTCATCACTTTTAGTCAGACTAAGTTTCCAATCTAATTCACTTTTTCAACTTCCACTTTCTATTTTATAATATAAAATAAAACAGGACCAATCAAATTAAATAAATATATAGAGTGAGAAAAAAAAATGTATATATATATATATATATATATTTATTTATATCTTAAAATAAATACCAAACCGATATTGACCTTACTATTCAAAAGTTTAAAAGGAGATAGATTTAGTGTATTTTACAAATTAAATTAAACTAAAAAAATATGTTTTTTAATTAGTATTGTTATGATTTTAAACTAAACTATTATTAAATAAAAATAAAAAGAACAAGAAAAAGTGAAAGAGCTAATAATATTTGAACTATGACATGTATGTAAATAATAATAATAATAATAATATTTTATTATTATTATTATTATTATTATTATTATTATTATTATTATTATTATTATTATTATAACTGGTGAAATTACATGTTTTAGGTTCATGTGTGTTCAATTCTTTTATAACAACAAAAAATAATAAAATTATTATTATTATTATAATTATAAAAATAAAATTAAATAATAACAATTTTATTGTAGATATTTTTATTTTTTTCAGATAACTTTTTATTACAAAAAGTTATTTTAATTTATAAAAATAGTTAAATTTTAGGAAAAAAAACTATCAAACGAAAAATACATTGAATTAAAAAAATAATATTTAAATAGTAAAATTAGTGAAATAGTTATATTTATATTAGAAAATAGTTAAAGAATAAAATTAGAAATAAAATATATAAAAAAAACAACATCTCTTTATATAATAGTATAGATAATAATTAAACAAATTAGATATTCAATTAAATAGTTTATCTAGTGATTATCATTCTCATGTGTTTAATTCTTTTAAAATAATTAACGAAAAGTTCATAAAAAGAAGATAGGGTAGACATCAAGATTGTGAAATGGATTTGCAGCTACAAAAATATTTAGTTTTTAAACGAAAATGAAAAAAATAAATATTATTTAATTATGTAAAACTTATTTTGAATTTGATGAGATTAAACTTTTAGCGTTATAAAATATGAAATAGTTATTAAAACAATAATACTTTCAGTTAAATAATTATGTTAATATAAAGAATGTATATTTCTTTTTAGTCTTTAAACTCAAATTACAAGTCAAAATAATTAAAAAATAATTCAAAGATATGAAATCTCGATAGATTAAAAGATATATAACAAGGATTATCTCTTGTACTGATATTGTTTTATTTATTAAAGTATGTTCTATTTACATGTTTGTGAATTAGTTTGTGCTTCCTGTTGGATGAACTTATCACTCATCTTACTTCATTAGTTTGGAATTGAGTGGAAACTGGATACAAGTTGTGGTCCAACTAATTCTCCTTGTGTTGTTAAATGCTAGGAATAGATATAAGACTCTAGGTCTTAATCTTAATCCAAGTGATTCATTTTAGTAGTCACTAAGAGATCATACTGAAGTTTGATGATTTTAAGCTCTAAGTGTCAAAGTTACACTTAAATTTTTTACATATAAATTTATTTAATATTAAAAATACTTTCAATATTTTATTATTTTAAAACAATTTTCCTTTAGCACAATTTGGTACGCTTGCCAAAGTGTTAACAATGACAGATTAAAAAAATGTTTTGATAGAAGTAATAAATAGATTACCAAATTTGGATGAACCTCGAATCCTGAGGACAAAATTAAAAATTCTGACTTCAAGGACAAAATTGCATTCAATACATTATGGAAATGTTTGATAATAGTTAACCCAAAACGATGGAAGAAGAATGCAAAACTTCAATTCTTGAAATTATGGTTAATTATGTGAAGAAATTAAGAAACTTGTTCCTTCATTGTCGACAGTATCGCATCCTTCACTAACCTAGTTGCCCTTAGCCACTTAGATAGGTTAATAAATGCATCTGGTTCCATAAGAATAATATCACGACATTGATTAGTATGCACCAAGTAACATATCAACTACTTTCTATGATGATCTTTGTCTAGCACAAATTCCTTAACAATAATTTTATTATTCGAATATATAATCAATATATTCAACACATGTGCAACAATGCATAACATTGTTATTACGACTATTGCCGTGCGCATTTGTAATTGGCGATATAAATTTGCAGCTATATTGAAGTCCACACCCACAACATCATCAACTATATCATGATCATCCAAATATGACAATTCTAATTCTTCTTCCATCTATATTACCTTACAAAAAATATAAATACTATTACATACACATAATGATCAACCATTAAAATTTAAATTTTTGAAAAGACTTCAAAATGAATTCAAATTTCTAAAAAAAAAATATTGCACAAATAATAACATCCAAAATTAAAAAAACTTTTTAAAAAATTATGAATAATGCACGTACTAGAACCAATTCTATCTATATGTATGTGTTAGTATGTATAAATATAATTTATTCTGTCTTTAATAGATTATTCTATACACGTAATACGTAATACCTAACTGTTAGGGATTCTCAATTAATCCATGTAAATAGGAAATCTCCTATAATCCCTCCCCCTTTATTGAATATTAATGTAAAGATATTCTACAGTGCCTATTTAAGAAAAGGGTGTTGCACATGTTTTTCAACGTTTTGTTTCGTTCCTTAAGACTCAATTCTCTGCTCACATCAAAATTTTAAGATCAGATTCTGGAGGTGAATATATGTCTAACGCATTTCAAAGTTTTCTTCAAAATGAGGGAATTCTATCTCAGCATTCTTGTCCTTCCACACCACAACAAAATGGTGTTGCTGAAA
>Ga0214544_1005209_pt1 | contig 25433 bp, 15 predicted proteins | sample CNSS3metaG_FD_160074 | JGI IMG/M metagenome (GOLD analysis project Ga0214544, IMG submission 160074) | Root nodule microbial communities from cowpea collected in UCLA plant growth center, Los Angeles, California, USA - CNSS3 | ecosystem: Host-associated > Plants > Roots > Nodule | place: USA... | reverse complement strand
ATAAAGTTCACTATACATTAATGTAAAATCATAAGGTCTTGTACTTAAAACTACGTGTTTGTTTGAACACTAAAGGTAGATATTATGTGATGAGTATAATAACAATTTTAGTTTGAATCAAGTTTGGTTTTTATGCAAGAATTAAAGTGGAGTCTTAAAAGAGTATTAGAATTTTTTTAATTAAAAATAAAATTACGGTATTGAATAATTCAGTAGATATTAAACTTGTTAACATGATTATCCGAAAATATCAATCGTTCATTTGTTATACTATTTCATATAATACTTATGCAAACTGAAAATAAAATACATTAGTACATTCAAATCAAACTTAATAAATTTAAATAAAAATAAAAATATAATATTTTTTTAACATATTATAGTACCTAGATAATTATAACACTTGGAGTAATTTGACATGTCCCACGTCACACAAAAACATGAAAACAAACGTGATTCACATTAACTTGCTAAAATCCAAACGCCGAATGCGCGTGTCGCAGCAGAACAAGTTCTATGATTACTAACTAATAATTGTTAAATAAATGTGGTAAAAGTGATTCAAGCTTTATTTGGAAATATTTTACTTCTATTATTACACAAATTATCATCAATTTTTTAAATTTTCTAATATTATGACTCTGAAATATAATTCATCATTAACTATTAAATTAAAATATAAAGAGTAGAATTAAAAAAATACTTTAAAATAAGTTTTTCACTCCTAATTTGTACTGATATCTTTAATTAATACATTTAAGAGGAGAAAATATATTTAAACGTTTAAGATATTAATTTGTCATAATCCTAATAAAAGAGAAGAAAATAAACAAAAAAAACTTAAAGTTATAAAATCAGTATGAAAACATATTGAGTAGTATCCGAATTCGAACACATTTAAGTAGAAACTTAAAAAAACGAAAAAAAAATCTATACTACGATCTAAATTTGAACGCATTTAAGAGGTCAAACCAAAGGTGAACCCACTCATCTTATTTCTTCTTTTAAGTAATTGATTTTTTTTTCTACACATATTTATTATGGTGATTTCTTTGTTAAGTCATATTTGTTCCCTACCCTATTTATTATGGGATAGTAGATATGAAACTCAACTACTATTTATTAACGTCTCTTAGACAAGGTAGATATTTTCAACTAACACATTTAAACACATTGTCGAATATTCGATTATTTATCATGCTTTGTTTCATTTAGTGATGTATTGTGCATAATACATTCAATTTATCACTCCTCCAAAAATCATCTTGTATTCAATTCTCCGTGTCATTCTTCATGCACTCCATTGAATTTTCCATGTCAATTCACACATAAATATTTTGAAAAAGAAATATATATTACATAATGATACATTTTATTAATTAGTACGTATAAAATATACACTTTTACTTATAATCAAATATTACGTAAGAAGGCGGATTTAATAATTCTGTGGAAATTAAAATTGTTAAGTTAATGTTTAGATAAGTTGAAACATCATTGGGCTTTTAATGGTTTGAGTTGGGCTTAAAAGAAAAAGCCCAATGGAGGAAGTATTTGTTTTGGGGCCTGAGAAAGGAAATATCAAGAGAAGAGGTTGTAAGAAAAATATCTAATGCAAATCCTGTTTCAAATGATGATTGATATTTAGATTCATATGCAAACAAATCTTGTTTGGTCGGTTATTTGGTCTGATCTGGTCTGGGACATTCACGTCGTGAAGAACAGGTAGGCAAAGGATCCATTACTTCCTTTTTCATGTTATCTCAAACTTTATTTTTCACTTCATTCTCCTACCATTCAATCAATCACCCTATTGGGTTTTGGGTTATGCATAATTTCCAATTCTTTCTCCAATTCCCAGTTCAATTCATTACAGAACGAATCAATCCTTGACCCCTTTTAAATTTCGCCCAGATCTAACCATTTTTGTAATCGTGTTTCTTCTCGTGTCAAAGGGATAGTCGACAGAGCAACATACACGCGTGATGTGTATCCTATGTTGGAATTTTCGAATTTTAATTGTTGGGCATTGGTATAAATGAGTATGGGATGAAAATTTGACCTTGTTGCGATAAATTGTTTATTTTTGCAGTGGATGGATATCATACCAGAGCACATAGTATGGGAGATATTGAGTAGAATGAAGAAAACAAATGACAGAAACGCTGTTTCTCTTGTTTGTAAGCGTCTTTTTTACTTGGACAATGCACAGAGGCAATGCATAAAGGTTGGGTGTGGTATGGATCCTGCAGATGAAGCTTTAACGTGTCTGTGCATAAGGTTTCAGAACTTGTCCAAGGTGGAGATTACATACTCTGGATGGATGTCCAAACTGGGAAAACAATTAGATGATAAGGGTCTTCTGATTCTTGCAAAACACTGTCCTCTGCTCAGTGATCTCTCCCTCAGCTACTGCACATTCATCACTGATGTTGGTCTCCGTTACTTGGCTTCATCTTCCAAGCTCTCATCTCTGAGGTTGAATTTCACTCCAAGGATCACTGGCTGTGGCATTCTCTCTCTTGTTGTGGGTTGCAAGAACCTCTCAAGGCTTCACCTTATAAGATGTCTCAATGTGAGTAGTGTGGAGTGGCTTGAATACCTTGGCAAGCTTGGAACATTGGAGGATCTCTCCATCAAGAATTGCCGGGCCATTGGTGAAGGGGACTTGATTAAGCTTGGACATGGTTGGCAGAAACTCAGAAGGTTGCAGTTTGAAGTGGATGCTAATTACCGATACATGAAGGTCTATGATCGGTTGTCTGTGGATAGGTGGCAAAAACAGCATGTGCCTTGTGAGAATATGCTTGAACTTAGCTTGGTGAATTGCATCATCAGCCCTGGGAGAGGACTGGCTTGCGTGTTGACAAAGTGCAAGAACTTGCAGAAAATTCATCTGGACATGTGTGTTGGTGTGAGAGACTTTGACATCATTTGTTTGTCCGAAAGATCAAGTGACCTTAAATCGGTTTCATTTAGAGTTCCATCGGATTTTTCGCTTCCCTCATTGGTGAACAATCCATTGAGATTGACAGATGAGAGTCTGAAAGCCTTGGCTCAAAACTGCTCCAAGCTTGAATCAGTGAGGATATCTTTTTCTGATGGGGAGTTTCCTTCATCATCCTCGTTCACATTGAGTGGAATACTATGTTTGATTAATAAATGTCCTGTTCGACAGCTTGCACTAGATCATGTTTATTCCTTCAATGATGTTGGAATGGAAGCCCTTTGCGCTGCAGAATATCTTGAAACTCTTGAACTTGTAAGGTGCCAAGAAATCAGTGATGAAGGACTACAGCTTGTGAGCCAGTTTCCCAGATTGTGCATTTTGCGGTTAAGCAAATGTTTGGGGATCTCTGATGATGGATTAAAGCCACTTATTGGATCTTTGAAGTTGGATTTCTTGGCCATCGAAGATTGTCCTCAAATTTCTGAAAGGGGTGTTCAAGGTGCTGCAAAGTCTGTGTCTTTCAGACAAGACTTATCATGGATGTACTGAAGCTGTTGAGGTTTAAGGAATCTTAGCTATCTTCAATGCTACTCTATACCTATGTGTCGTGTATCAAAATCATAGTGTCACACATATATAAGATTATTCTGTTGTATTTATTTTGTACAGGAATTGATCAAATAGTATTTCCTGCAGTATATGGTTTATATCATGTAAGCAATACTTCCTACATTTATGAAATTGGATTTTTTTTGTAAACGGAAAGTGTTGCTTCAATGTTCTCAAGTGAATGCAGAAAAGTTCATCATAAAAGTAGTTTTTACTTAACTATGTTACAATTTGATTCTTTCTGAACCAGGTCTGTCTTGTGGCTGATGCACCCTGTAGCCAAACCCAACTGAGGCAATTAGCTATAAATGTGTCTTTCCATTCTCTTTTCTGGAATAACTATGATGTGTTGGGCCCCTCACTCTTTCAATGGTGTTCAAGTTTTCATTCTTTGAATCAAAACAATAAAAATATCACAAAGCATTAATTCATATTATTGTTAATGATGGTTTAAGTTTTGGGTTTATGACGGTTAAAGATTTGATTTTAAAATTGAGTTTCTTATGCCATTTATAGTAATTATATTTCTGATATATTTATATATGAATCCAATCTTTGTATGCAACAAAAAAAAAAGAGAATGGAACTGAGTAGAAACTCAAGAAAAACATGATACAAAGAATATTGAAAAGAAGGTCATTATTTAGACAGGTTTCACAGTTCCCAAGTTCTGTTCCGGTTTAACGGCACTAGAATAGGAAGTTGATAAAGATATAGCATACTTTATTAACCTATTGTTCAACTTAAATTTTACCAACTTTCCTTTTTACTTAAGTTAGTTTTAAATTTTAAAAAAAAAATTCTAATTTCTTGTTCTTGAAATGAATATGATGAGAAACCCAACCAAACTGTTTCTAAGTTAATTAAAGAAAAATAGATTGAGACATTTGGAATTTGTGAAAAAATGTGATAGATTATAACTTGCACTCACAGTTTGAGAGGATTATCTATGATAAGATTGTTATGAGTTATTAACTTATGAATCTTATATTTAGGAATTTTATTCTGATATTACACCTTTTTCTTAATTTACTTTTACAGCCTTATACCTAGTTTCACTTTTTAATAATTTTACATAAATTTATTTATTTGTATCAATAATTTTCGTACTCCAACTATACTATTTTAAGTAAAATTGGTAAATGTGTTATAATAAGTAAATAAAAATATTATTGTTCACAAACACTGCTCTTGAGTGTTTATTTCAAAGTTGAGTAGTTGAACAAACTGAATGAATGTTTCTCTCATCTCAAGCTTTATGCTTTTTCACCATTTCATGAAATTGATTTTTAATTGTTAAGAAAATTTTATTTGTACAAGCAACTTTTGCATGAGAATATAACTCTCTGTGGTCCAATGCAATAGAATTCGGTATTTTTTTTTTTGGAAAATTATTAGAAACCACACGAAATTGTTGATTCAATGGTTAAAAATTCTAAAATTTCTGGATAGAGCAGCGCAGTACAAATACCAAAATTTACAATATTTTCAGGAATATTCAAATCTTGTCATCTAATGCAGCAAACTAATAAACACTTGATTTTTCATTTTTTTTATCCGGTTCTATAAATAACAGTGTTCCAAAAGTTGCCATTGCTCATTATTAATTTTTTAAAATTGTGAAAATTTTAATTGGATTGAAGACGAATGTATAATTGAATATAGATAAACGATTAAAAATGAAAAGATATGTCAGTTGATGAAACAGAAGAGAGAGTGAGTTGATTATTTGTTTATTGATATGTCTAAATCTTTTCATTATTTTATAAATATTTTTTCTTTTGTTTAAGTTTTGAACTTTGATTGAATAAGTAATGGCACTAATCATAAACTTAATTAATTTTAATCACCGAACTTTACTCACTAATGGCACTACTTTAATAATTAAATCAAACTACAAGAATAATTTAGTCAAAATTTTATTCCTATTATTAAATTATACACAAACATTTAAAAAACAAAATACTGTATTAAAGGATGTAGAATCTATTCTACTAAAATAACGACAATTTAGTTTTTTTGTTTAAATATATTCACTAAAATAATACTAAATTAAATGTTACTATATAAAGAAGCCTTGTTAAAGTGGTTTTAATAATTGATTAAATAATACTTATAATAAAACTATAATTCAATTAACATTTTAATAATATAGTATTCTACTTTTAATGACACTTTAATTAAAAACGAAATATATAATAAAACTTAGTTAATTCTATGTTTTAGTGTTTAATGACTCTATCAATCCATGGTCCAAAAAAGCATTCAAACGAACACCCCCTCCTACAGAAACATTATGATTGTACAATATAACATAATTTCACACTTATAAAACGCAAGCTAAACAAGAGGTTCAGTGAGTACCGAGAATTTGAAAACGTTACCTTCTTCAACGATGCATAAGAAGCTTTTGAAGAGAATTAAAAAGAAAGCAAATGACCACAAGAACCAAAATTCTTGAATTATCTATGTAGAACAGGTAATTACATTAATGAGGAAATATATCTATAATAAAGGACGATCGAGGGTTGCCAGAAAGAATTTTGGACAATGTAGAAACCTGTGAAGGGAAAAAAAATGGAACTACACCTGATCTGTTAGGATTTCTACACTACCCTCAGTTTCATGAATGAAAAGAAAAAAACAATTTCCACATCAGTTTTGACCAAGTGGGAAATGTGAATGGTTTAACATCTACAATTACATTAGCAAAACTTACTTTGTTAGAACTGACGTGCTATTCCTTGTACTATCACTATTAGGCACAGTTGCAAGCTGAATGAATGTCACTGGTGATTTTATCTTTTTATTAGGTAAGCTAATTCAATGCATGGCATTGGCGCTGAAATCATCATCAACGGGCAAATTTAGATCAGGAAGCACGAATGTAGATTCTTGGTTACCATTGTCTTGTGCTTTGGGAGAAGCATTTGCTGCAGAAACAGGTGAAACGTCATGTGTGACAGTGTCTGGGGAGGCTGAATTAGATGAATGACACTCTGACGTTGCAAACTGAGATGGGCCACTCACAGCTGCACTAGAGTTTTGCCGTGACACAAAATCAAGCTGTTAAAAAAGTTCAACACATTAGATTCTAATGCACCATATCTCAGATAGTTTATTCGTCATTCAACAAGTTTTACAGATTTTAGTTTTACAGGTTTTACAAAGGAAGAAGATGAGGGAGCTTTACCTTAATTCTCTTTAAGCTTTCATTTGTTGTTCTATGTTTCTCAACAGTCAGACGCAAGGACGCCAGTTCCTGTTCCCAAATCCATAGGATGTTGGTGAATAAACCATAACAAATTGTATCTCCAAAGGTACGGAATGAGACTCAGTGAAGCGAAATTAACCTATTTATGAAAATAAAGGCAAAAACTCACTTTTTTCAAACTTCTTCTTTCCTTCAACAACAAATCCTCCTCATCTTTTAGTTCAGCTAAGGTCTGCAGACACGACAAAAATTAAGTTTAAGCAGGCAACTGAAACAGAAGGGAAGAAACACAAAGGGAGAACAGACAAATTTAATTTTATCCATAAGTGTAATCGCAAGAAAAGAAGTAAAACATGGGGCCATGGCGCTATTTCCAATTGTGTTAGCTGTAAGAACTGGTTAAAATTATAACTGTACCACGAGCTAAAAAACAAAAGATAAAATCACTAAAATACATATTTTTTTAAAAGATCTAAAACGCCAACAACCCATTCAGTCACGGTCTTTAATAAAGGAGAAGCTGAAAAAACAGACAAAATTGAATTGTAAGTTAGTTGTTGGATCAATCAAACTTTGCTTTAGTGTGTTTTCAATACTCCATGAGAACATGTAAACTAATTTGTTATTCTATTCAATTAACAGCAAATCACAACTACTAAGGTCGTATGAGGTTAAGCACCGTTTATCACCTCCACTAATTGGTCCTCTCTCTAGTTTCTTAGGTCATATGAGAAAGACAAATTATAAACATGCTCCATCCAAAAGTGGAGGGTGGGGAGGGAAGGGAAAAACAGGGTGCGGGGAAAAAGGATGAAGAGAGAAAGCAATAGATGGGATACAAGATATAGTAGAAATGTAGAGAAAGATTGGGAGTGACCAGTAAGAAGTCAAAAGAATGTTTGTAAGGACACAATGAGAACACATTGTTATAGGAAAATTCGCTGCATAGATCATGTCTACACAAGTTGGTGGTGTAGACCAATCAATAATAGACAAGTTGGGTAGTCTAGGTCTATATGATTATGTACCATAAAGTATAGTGTTGATGATTTGGTCTGCCCAACTTTCTCAAACATGGTCTACAAAAGTATATTTATCCCGTCATAGATTGGCAACCATCCAGCGCTTCTTCTATCTAGCCTTGATTCATATTCTTACAATTCTTAAATAGCATACAGATATATATATATATTCTCTCTTATCTCCTAAAATATCCTGATACACGCGCATCACGGTTCCTATAATCAAGTGTTCCTCAAAAGTTAAATTTATGAAACACTCTAATTACTAGAATATTCGAATATGGACATCAGTAAAAGGCTCATATTTACCTTTTTTCTTCTTGACTTTCTGGTAGTGGCTGTTTCACTGGGATTAGTAACCTGCAAAATACCAAATGTAAGAGAATTCAGGATCCAGAAAAATATGGATTTATAGAACAGATTATTAAATTAGTACAACTAGATCTTATTTTAGGGATTGTTTTAATCCTAAAAAACACAATCTCGGAAGTTAGCTGTTACGATCTTTATTTGAGAGAGAAAAAACTAATTTTAAATTTGAGAGTTTTTTAAATATTATATTTGGCCCAATTTCTCCGTTTTAGAGGAATAATTTGTTTGAAAGAAAACTAAGTTACACCGCATATTAGAGTAGAGATAAATAAGCAATAAATCAAGCAAAGCCCACTCACATAGACCTTTTTTGGGATCTGAAACTTTTAATGTGAGTAAGTAATAATAATGTGAAGCGAGAAAGAAAAACTGAAAAAATAAAAAATGCATCGTATAAGTATGAGTCTGAAGCACTCAAGGTAGCATTAATTGAAGTGTACCATATTCTAATATGAGAACTTGCTATTTATACCTTACGCTCATAGTGCAGTGGCTCCGTACCATCACAGCGATACAGAAAGAACGACGTTGTTTTGGGTTTAGGGTGAAGAAGAGAGCTTAGCTAGGATGGTGGTGAGAAACAAATCGCTCTCTTCAGAACCTGTCCATCCAAAAACGAACAAGCCTACGCCAAATAATTTAACTGTGTTTCAAAATGAAGACAGAGTGGTAGACCGGTAGAGATTGGTCCATAAGCCATTGACCCAACCCAACCCACCGATTTGGTAACCATGTGGTCCCCATCGATTTCGTATAGGAGCTACCAAAATCGCTATAATCGTTGATGGCATTTAACGCACCACAGTGCCACTCTTCCTTCGTCTTTTTACTTTCCAAGTATATTTATTTTGAACCCAAATAAAAAACAACACGAGATAGATACCCCATTTCATTTATTTTCCTCACACACTACACCACTCCCTCCCCAAAATAAAAAATAACCACAGATTCTCAGAATTCGGACCCTGTCCCACCAAACGCGAAAAAGACCACTGCTACTACCATAACAACAAAACAATTAAACACCCTCTTATTATTCTATGGGATAACACTTCCCAATCAAAAACTCCTATTCCCTTTGCTCTTTACCTTTTCTTTCTCTGAAAAAAAAAAATCGCATTCCTGATTTTGACTTTTGCCATTCACTATCTTATTATTTGACATCAACACAGAGGCTCGCCTTGTGTTCAAACTCTGACGCGGATATCGTAACTGACATTTGTCATCTTTTATTTAACTGGCATGTGAATGAAACGATGACGCACACCGAGATGGAGTGGGATTAGTTAAAAATAATTACTACTATTAATTAATAATTATTACTAGTATTATTAAAGCACGAAAGCGAGAGAGAAGAGAGAGAGAGAGTGCGGGTGCAGGAAAAGCATGAATGGAGCGACGACACAAATACAAGTTTCCCACCGAACCCTACCCTTTGATAGCATCGTAATTATAAAAACACCAAAAAAAGCGCACAACCAGTCAACCACTACTAAACACCACACCAAACATTATGCAATGAAGAAGACGAAGAAGAACAAGAAGAAGCAATTTGCCACGAAAACACGCCACCCAAAAAAACATGCTATTCCCGTAATATTACGCAAATACCCCTCGCAAATACCGATATCAATAAAATAAAAATAAAATCAGTTGCAACTTCCATCTTATACGGGCGAAACACGCTGGAGAGACGAAATTGGGTTCTGAAGGAAGGGCGTTTCCGTCATTTGAGAAGGAAAAGTGTGGAGGAAGAAAGGTGTGGAGAAGAAGAAGAAGAGTCATCGAAGCAAGGCCATAGTAACTACTCTTGTTTCAAATTCACAAAAACTCAATAGTAACAAAATGAAAATAAAAGTAACAGATGTAAAATTCTAAATCTGGCGTAGGCGAAATCCTCGTCAATGGCATTTTCGTCCATTCGAGAATCCAAGAAAAACCGCCACACCAACATGCATACACATACACACATATAGCTACAGTTACAGAGAGACACACACAAAAACAAAAGAAACCGTTTAACTCCGACACGTGAGGGCCACGAGCGTGACGGAAAAGTGAAACACAAAACAGAAGGAGAAGGAGAAGGAGAAGAGAATGAACCTTAGATCTTGAGGTTTGGGGTAGAGTGGTTAGGCGGCTGGACTCCTCGTAACCGTCCAGGTTGCCGCCGCTCGCTGACGTGGCGCCGCTCCAGGAGAGCGGCGTGGTGGGGCTGGCTCTGGTGGAGTCCTGTTTTTTGTGCGACGCGGCGGCGGCGTGTCTGCGGGCGGATCTTGAGCGGCGCTGACGCACGGTCCAGTGGAGGTGAAGAGACGGCGGCGGCGGCGGAAGAGGAGGAGTGCGGCGGAGGCGGAGGAGAAGGTTGACGACGAGGGAATCGTCGGCGACGGCGAGGTTGACCCAGTCGTCGTCGTGGCACATCTGGTGAGACGGATTGGAAGAAAGAAAACAAGTGGGTGTGGTTGGAATGTTAAATAGGCAATAATAAGAAAGAAAGAAGAAAGAAAGAAAGAAGGTGTGGGAGACTTATATGATGTTCCTGCTTCTGCTATGTATGCTTCATATCACCACTCCATAGATATAATAATATAATCAGAAATGAAAAAGAAAAACAAAAATGAAGAAAGGGAAAGGCTTGTGTTGTGATTGCAATTGAAAATTGTAATCGAAGAAGTTGCTGTGTGGATCATTCCTAGGGGTCCCACATCGGTTTCACGTGTCAAACAAACCTCAAGTGTTCTTTTTTATCTTCTCTACTCTTTTATTCCCATTTTTGGTGGGCAAGACACTGCCAATTATCGCAACAAAAACCAATTTTTCGATTTCAAAGAAAAATATAAAAAGCATGGATGGATTCTTGTATGAGCATATGCATGGACCCCATTTTGTTTTCATATTTCCACATCTAAACCTATTCTATAACTCTTTTTCACTGTAACTTAATGCACTAACTTTACTTTTATTTACATCTATACACAATCATTATATAACAAACTTCATAATTCACTCACAAATAAACACATATTATAGCCCAATAACTTTGTTACTTATCATTTAAGAGCCTTATAATATATTATGGTATAAATAGTTTACTTAATTATTATTCAAAGAGCACATTAAAATTCTTTTACTTATAGTGAGATTTTTATTCAATTTCCAAATATAGTCACATTACACGTAATTATGAACTTTAATGTCTCGTTTATTCAATTTATAACAGTGCAATCTTTTATTTATTTTCATATAAAACATAAAAAATGTAAAAGAATTATGTACACCATAGATAAAAAGTTTCCATTAATCGATGGAAATAGGTATCTATTGTACTCTTTCTATTTATATATGTTTTCCGTTGATAAAAATTATATATAAAGAAATTACCACGATAGTGGTGAAATAGTTATGGAAAATCAAACCATCAAAATTAGAGAACCATCGAGTTAATCACTTTTAATTTTGATAAAATTATTTTTGCAAAACTAATATTGAATAACAATGTCTTGAAAAAAATTATGTTCACAAACAATATCTTAAATTTGGTTTTAAAAATCTTATGTTTTAATTGAAGAAAATATATACTCACTTTGAAAATATCAATGAGAATATGTCTTGTCTTTAATGATGATTAAAAGTACATTGGGAAGACATTAATCATTATATAACAAACTCTTTAAGACTTATTTCTTTTGAAATTATTTTTTAAAAGTTCTATTAGAACTTTATATTTTAAAAGTGTATAGAATAATTAAAGAAAAGAGATATATTTAAATTGTTCCTGAGGAATATGAAACTATTTTTAATACTGAAACATATACTTATATCTATCTATGTTTTGTAGAAATATTTTATATAAATTTTGTTTATTTTTATTTTTCTTCTCTTAACACAAAATATATATATATATATATATAATAAATTTAATAAATTTTTAATTTTTCTCTTTCTTTATATGAACGAGAGTATTCATTAAAGAAAAATTATTAATAGAACATCAATAAGTTTCTTCAATTAAAACCGTGATTTTAAATCTTAAATTTACTTAATCAATTACTGAAAACATAAAAAATCTTAATTAATTATCAAGTTTAGTGAGGACAAATATATTTAGAGATGATGATTAATATAAAGATTAGTCCATAGTAAAAATTACTTTAATTACCGATTTATAAAACCAATTATAATTGTGTGAAACTAATTTAATTATCAATTATTTTTAATTTATAAATTGTTATCTAAAATAATCAATAATTAATTAATTTTTAACAATAAAATTGATCATTGAAAGATTTTTTTTGCGGTAAATATTCTCAAATATATTTTAACGGAAATCCAAAACTCGTTCAAGCCTCTTCATTAAATTTTGTTGTTTTGAATTCCTAAGGTTTTTTATCAAGCATTTTTATTTGATTAGGAAAACGAAACTATTCAAATCATATATTTATTTTCATCCTTAAAATGAATTACTTGCATTATTATTTTTTAAATAAACAAAACAATCGTCACGAATTATTTCAAATTTATATTTAATATACCTTTTTTTGTTTATGCACGAGAAAAAGACTCCCAAATAATTTTACGGGTACGCTTATTTGTATTCAAAAGTAAGTTATATACACCAGAGAAGTAAAATAACCATCCATGAAGAAAAAAAAATTCAAATTACAAATTTGGTTGAGTTGAGAGTTTTTTTTTTTTTTTTCCACTTACGCGTAATTTAAGCAATTTGGGTGAACTATATTAAAACAGAAATTTAATGGATAAAAATTAGTGTGTGATTATAAACTCAATGCTACATAGTGAGAGATTTAAAAAAAAAAAACAACTAGATGCAATGTGTATATTTTAATATAATTAAATATACCTCGAACATCAAAGAGTTTAGGATTTAACTAAACAATTGATATGTAACGATATACTAAACAAAATATATTCAAATTTATATTTAACTCTATATTGATCAAAACTCTCCTTAAAGATGATCTTTGTGTTGGGTTCATAATTAGTTTTTTTTTTTCAAATCTCATTAAAAAGTTAACGTCGGAAATATAAAATTATAGTGTTTTATTAGTCCAATTATGCGATTATTATATTAATGTTACTTTTATAAATATTTGGTTATACATCGAATAAAACTGTATTTAAATTATAAATATTTGGCTATACATCGAATAAAACTGTATTTAAAGTTAAGTATATAGTTTAAAACGTAATGAATTTGAATTTTCTGTTGGATTTTTTTATGTTATTTTTCTACTGTACATTTATAACATATAGATTATCACTATTTTTGACGTTTTAAAATATATTAAAAAGATATTTAAAATATTAATACAATGTATTTTTAATACTCAGCAGAAGACAACACAAAAGAAAAATAATAGAAAATCTAAACTCGAATGTAATCGTGTTTTTGATATGATAGATTGCATCTAATTAACAAGTGATTACATCTAAAGTGAGAACAAAAGATAAGTAAAGGAAAAAATTTGAGTTTGAATTTGAAAAAAAAAGTGTTGGTCCTTTGGAATGCTTCCCTTCCCAAGATAAGAATCTTAATGCAAATTTCATTTGAAAACCTATTTCTCTCTCTTTTATTATAATATATATGTTTACTCTTGTTCCTGCCACTTTTTATCTTATTATTAAAACTATGTTTTAAATTATATAATAACTTGTGTAATTTATAATATATTTTGGATATATAGTAACAAAATTATATTAGTCATTTTTTAAATTATGTTATGAATGTAGAAGAAGAAGAAGAAAATGTGGAGGTGGAGAAAGAAATAACCCAAACCATGGATATATAGCCCAAATAAAACCCAGTACAGTCCCAACCCACAATTTAGAGACCCATCAAACTATGAGAATTCATTTAGTGTTCAATGTTGTTAAATATTTTATCAAACACTACACGTCTCAAATGCTTTATTTTTAATACGTAATTTTTTTTATTTAATTTATTTTCTTAACCAGTATAATTCATTAACATTTTGTTTTATTACTTTAGATTATGTAATTCTAAATTTGTTTCTCTCTTTCTATTTATTCTATTGTTTCAAAACTTCATGATAATATCGAGGTAATTTTTCAACTATATCCTTTTGAAACAAGAGAGAAATTTACAGTACATAATAATAAAGAGATCAGAAGTGCATTAAAAATTTAAATAAATTTATCATAAAAAAATGCAAATCATTTTTTAATCTCTGTCATAAACTTAAACACGAGAATATAACATCATAGAAAAACTCAAATACAACATTGTATATATGTTATTAATAGTTGTTTAATATCCTAAATATATGGATAAAGCACTTGCATGTTAAGAAATGATGGTAGTTATTTTGCCTATGTTTTCCCCTTTCGATTGGATGGTTTTTTTTATGATAAAAAGTTCACGTGACATATGTGACGTTATCGCAACATGCATTTTCCTCCAAAAAGTAATTATACATTATGCATTACATGAATATAATTATGGCTAACTTTATATTCTATTCTTCTTTAGTTTAACTGTATTTCTTTGTTGTTTTCCCCCTTTCCTTCGGCAATGGTTAAGCTGTATTGTTTGGTGAAAATTACATGCCATCCCTCTGATATGGTCACATCCTGTTCCCAATTATTCTGTGAGTATGATTTCAACTTCAAAGTAAAAACAGTGGAAATAGCAGTTTAACTAAGAGTTTAATTTCACTTCCAAATTCAGTAATCTAGTGTGTATATAAATGTGCATTGGGAATTGAAAGATGCATACTCCACTACTGATTAAGTAAACACAGAAATGCTAAGATTTAATTTCAATCTGTTCAGAAATGACAAGGTATAATGTGTCTTTGAATAGGCACTCTACTTTTATGACAAATTGCCAAACAGGGGGACCCTGAAGGAGTTAGAGAACAAGTCTATAATTTGAAGAAAGAAGAGGTAAAGAGAAAGCTTAGAACTTTATGTTCCAAAAGTTGGCAAAGCCAGCACCTTAGGAAAATCCTTGCATTAATTTTTGTTGGTGTAGCATAAATGGTGATGACCCACATGCAGGTTGTGCATCTCACAAACCCTGGGTGTCCCAATAACTTTTGAACTCTCCTCACTCACCTTTAGATAACTGCCACGTGATTTCAGGTTCCATGTTGCCCCCCACCTTCTCTCTGCTGTGAAATCTCTCATCATGGTTCTTCAATCAGCAAATTAAAAATGGTTTAAAAAGTGCTTTCTCGGTTTTCCTGAAAGAAGAACCTTTGTGGCTTTGTCCATTTCTGCACAGCCAAAACTCGTTTCAAAATTGAACAAGAAAAGAAAGAAGCTTCTCTTGACAACAAGTTATTCCATTCCACTCTCTCTCCTTCGACAAGGACACCCCAGATGAATCTCCTTGTTCTCTTCCTACCTATTTGGGTGCTTAGCATTTCTCTTTCCTCGCCAATTCTTCATGCTGCATCTTTCATTTCTGTTTCTCAAAATGCACAAGCTGAGTCTCCAGGTACCACACCAACAACTTCTACGCTTATTTTTAACATTCCTTTTTTAGTTTCTGCTCGCTCCGTGCTTGGTAGTGCCTTTTATGAGTTAGCATTGGTTCTAAACTCTACAAAATTCTGAACTTGAAACCCCAAACTACACAGCCCTACTGTACTGTTTCTGCTTCCTATTTCCTGTTATCATGAATTTTCCTTGAATCGTGGTCGGGTGTGATCATTTTATTGATATGTATAAGTGTGGTTTCTGAAAAATGCAATTTTGAAAGTAAAAAATGGTAAAAATTTCATATTTTGGTGCTGAAGTCCTTAGAAAACCATAATCCTTTCACTGGCAGTCATAAATTCTGATCAAGCAAAACTGTTTCCTCATTTCTGCTCTTTAAGTAGACATTTTCTGACTTTAAAGATCTCCCTACCAACTTTTTCATATTATATTTAACTTTTTGAATTGTAATTCCCATCAACGTTTTCTTTGATTTGAATTTTTACAAGTTCGGTATATCGGTTTTATAAAAGCTCTGGGACAGGGTTTTTCAAGTGTCAGCAATTGCAATTGTGTCTGCATTTGTCCGTATTTTTCTGCAATATCAAGAAAGATGACAGAAACTGAATTTAAAACCTTGTAATTGGTGTTTAATGAATTATTGTACTGTTCATATGTTGGAACAGGTATTCATGAGGTTAGAGCAGTGCACCACCAGAATTTGACTAAGAGAATTCTAATTGCATCAGTTGCTTCTTCTGGTCTTCTTGGTGGAGTCTTCCTAATCATAGTTTATGTCTGGTTCCGTCGACATAAAACCTTAAAACGCTCCAGAAGTAAAAGCCAAGAAACCACCGGTATGTCTATTTTCTCCGGTGAAACTTTATTTGGGTCTTCTTTTTGTTTTTGTGCAGAGGTAATGCAAGCATAGCAAATTCCTTTTCCGCTCCTCATTCATTTATCTATTGAACTTGTAGAGGCTGCAAAAGGGGAAACTTTAAGCTCGGTTAATGCAAAACTTAACTACTCAAGGATGGCAGATAAGAAGAGTTCAATTGCTATTTTTGAGTATCAGCTGTTAGAGGCTGCCACGAACAGCTTTAGCACAAGCAGTATTATGAGAGAGAGTGGTTCTAGAATCATTTACAGAGCTAACTTTGATGAGCATTTCCAGGCAGCTGTGAAGAAAGCAGATAGTGATGCTGATAGAGAATTTGAGGTGATGGTCCTTTAGAATTAGACTTGAACATGTATTTCCTAGGATATGATATTTCTCTTTATTGAATTCGCCTTTAGTTGTTGCGCTAAATTGCAGAATGAAGTGAGTTGGTTGAGCAAGATGCGCCATCAGAATATCATAAAACTTATGGGTTATTGTGTTCATGGTCAATCGAGGTTCCTTGTTTATGAATTTATGGAGAACGGGTCTCTGGAAACTCAATTGCATGGTACATTTTTCATTAATGTTGATCAAGAAAAAAGGAAAAAGTTCATGTATTGGGAACTTAATGATCACATGTTGCTCATTGATATCAACAATTGTAGGGCCTAATCGAGGGTCATCTTTAACCTGGTATGTCAGGTTAAGAATTGCTGTTGATATTGCCAGGTGAATTTTGGATGCCTGTTCTACTTAAAATTAATTAAGTATTAATTGCCTTATCTGTATTGTCTAATGCATATTTCGTCTATTAGAGCATTAGAATATCTACATGAGCACTCCAATCCTCCTGTGGTTCATCGAGACTTACAATCTTCCAATGTTCTTCTGGATTCTAATTTTAATGCGAAGGTTAGATTGTTATTCACTTAATAATCTTACATGTTCTCAATTAGTTATTATATTGTTCATTTTCCTTTACTGAGTTTTGTAATTCAGTTATCAGATTTTGGATTTGCTATGGTTTCCGGAATGCAACATAAGAACATGAAGATGTCAGGAACTTTAGGATACGTGGCCCCCGAGTACATATCACATGGTATGCAGGAATATCTATTATCATGAAAAAAGACATAACATAAACCTTGCTACACTGTTGTTTCATGCTCTTCCTGTTTGATCTCTTCACTTTTCATTTGAAAATCATTTCTTTCTAAGTTATTATGTCATTCTTTTCTTCTATTTCTCTAGTGACTGCTGCCATTGTTAAGTACTATAATAAATAAGTTCTACAATTGTGATTATCCTGAATGACAATCAGTGAATGGAATTTTCTTATTTGGGTAGAGTTTCTTTTATCCTTGTGCAAGTTGAGAAAGGAAAAGGATATATTCCACTTTTTCTTTTGTTGAAGTTTAGTAACTTACTATATGTAGTATTGTAAAGGAAGATAATCCAATTAAGAGGGATAGAAGAAGACAGGAAACCTAAAAGGCTATGTTTGGACTGTCTGAAAGGGATGGAATGAAGTGAAATGAGGTGTAGTTGGATGGAATGGAATGGACCCTTCTCTTTCTTTCCTTTGAATTTGGAAGGCATGGGAATGGGATTATCTATTATTCCATGATAAATTTCTAAAAATGGTACCTTTGTCCCGCCGTTTCGTTCTATTCCACTCCCTTCTCTCATGCATTTCATTATTTCATATTCATCATTAGATATTGAAGCCTAGCCTTAAACAACTTCAGTAGAACCCATTAAAAAATCTTGATAGATGGTAATGATTGTGCTTATTGTGTAATTTGCAAGTACTAGATTCTTTTGCGAGGGTAGAAGAGATATTAGTGAATTGAACCGTTTCCCCTTGTAATAGCTTTAAGCTGACTGAAACTATGAAGCTTGATCTTTCTATTTTTCCATTTTCCTTCAAAATGAATGTAACAACAACCAGCTTTTCAGGTAAACTAACTGACAAGAGCGATGTCTATGCTTTTGGGGTTGTCCTTCTAGAACTCCTAACCGGAAGAAAACCCATGGAGAACATGACCTCAAACCAGTATCAATCCCTTGTATCATGGGTATGTTTTCTTTCATGCCTTGACAGTGGAGAAATCTGAATGAAAACTCCAGTTCTGCAGTACTTGATGGTTAAAAGTTTCACCTTGCAGGCCATGCCTCAGCTAACTGACAGATCGAAGCTTCCAAATATTCTTGATCCTGTTATCAGAGACACAATGGATTTGAAGCACTTATATCAGGTCCGTTGAATAGAAGCACTGTTATCACAAGTTTTTCTGCTTAATGATAAATGCAACATCTTAAGTTCATGTTATCATTCTACAGGTTGCTGCAGTGGCTGTACTCTGCGTGCAAGCAGAACCAAGTTATAGGCCACTCATAACAGACGTGCTGCACTCTCTCATCCCTTTGGTACCCGTTGAGCTTGGAGGGTCATTAAGACTTACAGAACCAATCAGCTCAGAGAACTCTCATTGATATTGTATAATCGTGTTTTCATTTTTCAACTATGGTACTTGTGCACTTTTTAAACATTTTGCTATTATAATTATTGTTATTGATATTACAAAGAGCCAAAGAGGAATGTCCAAGTGTAATTATTTATGATTGCGATTTGATTCTTCATTCACTCGTACTATATGAGACTGGCATGCCTATCATATAACGGTGATATTACCATCTTTACAAGTTCTGAAAACACTCTAAGATTAATTTGGTGACTGTCCAAAAGCATAAACTTGGTACCTTAACAAAACCAAGCTCTTCACCGCTTAAACTAACACATGCTGCTTGTTATTTCTTTGGTTGTATTATCTCACTTGATAATTGAGAAAAAGACATGAGGTGCGAATCCTTGAGAGAATCAAACTAGTGAATGGAAACACGTTCACCCATCTGCGGTAATTGAAGCAGGGTCAAGTTGGCATTTTTTATAACTAGAAACAATCTAATAAGAACACAGCAATGAAGTTTATTTTCAAGTCAAACTCATGGAAAACAACTAGAACGAGAGTCCAAGATTTCGTTCACTTTGTTTTAATGTATACTAAACTTCTTGAAATTCACGATTTTGTGTCATTGGTTTGGTTTCCAAAGCAGGTATGAACATACAGAAAATGTAAAATTCCTCCAATCATCTTCGTAAGAATCTCATGTTTCTTCGTAATCATCAATTTGAAGGAGTGCAGTTACAAACAAAAATTTGCTTAGTCGGCTTAAGGATATGCCTTATAATTTCTAAATGGATACGATTAAAAAATTCGTGATACTAATTTGGCTATAACTTTTATTTGACAGAGAATCTGCATTGTTCTCGACAAACGGTCCATGCAATCGTTGAAACATTAAGAAAACTTGCAGTAGTACATCTAATTTTCATATGAAGTACTCAAGTTATTCCTTGCAGAATCCACAACAAATACATAACGTACAGATCATTCATCATGATTCCGTGACCATAACATAAATAACTCCTGGATTCCAATAAACTTCTTAATAAGAACTTGAGTACTTTTCTACAATTCTAAAGTTATTTGAACTAATATTTTCAAAGATTGAATTACATTACCATAAAAGTTTTATTTTAATCACTTAATTTTCTTCTGTTATAAGGGAGCATATTGTATAGTTCCATTTCATGGTGAAAAAAAAAATGCATTATAAAATGTCATCTTAGTAGGCGTAAATGCAATCTTGGAAAAGAAAACAAGAGAAACATGAATGATACAGAAGATTCAATCTACTATGCCTCGATAGGAGACAATTTTAACGATACTACCAATGAAGGAAATCACTAACAGCCAAGGCAACATGTCTTGTAATTTTCCTTTTACCACTTCACCTTGATGAATGAACTACTTAAATACTCTTCCTAATGAGTTTAGAACAGCTTCTCCCCCACCCGTCCTTGCACTCCCAAAACACAGGGAAACCATGGCATTGTCACGCAGGATTTTGGCAAAGAATCCAAAGACAAAGCTTCTACAGATTGTCCATCGTGGTGGTCATGTTGAGCTTCATGACAGACCAGTAACTGCAGCTGAGATTATGTGCCGCTATCCAAGATGTTGTGTAACATATCCACATGTGTTCCAGCAACCATGGGCAGTTGTTGAACCAGATGCAGAGCTAGTGCTTGGACAGAAGTACTATGTAGTACCAATGAGCACAATAAGAAAGCTTCAAGGGCTTTCTCCAAGGAGCTCTCCTTCTCCTGCTCGTGAAATTGCAACCAGTTCTTCTTATGAGATTAGAAACACACAATCCAGCAGAGAGGAAAAAGATGATGGTATGCTTTCCACTTGTTGTGTCTTCATGAATAAAAGCACTGCAAAGCAAACAAATAACAACAAACGACATTCCAAAAATAAGAACCATGTTAGGAATTTGAGTACAAATGTTAATAATAATAATAATGGTGGTTTATCACGTGATAATTGCTTTGTGAGTCTGCTTAATGGAGGCAGGACTAAAACAATTGTTGGTGATATGACAAAAGAAACAAGAACATCATCAAACAGAGCTCAAAGTCGCAATGATAACACATTAGCCAGGAAGAGGACACAAGACCTGAGGGGAAAAGGGTTAAGAAGCTCTCCTAAGAATGTATGGTCTTCTTCTGACCATTGGCTGCCGAGTCTAGAGAGTATCACCGAAGAATGAAATAGTAGAAGTCTTGGCTGTTGATGATATCCAGTAACCTACTTTCTATTTATTGGCAATACTTTAGGTAAAATAATGCTCCCTCAGCTGCGTGATCTGCTGCTTCTTTCTTTTTCCGATGAGGCGCACCATAGCACTCTAATGTGTTTCCTGATGCTTCTACCGTAATGATAACCTTGAAGGTGAACCTGAGATAAGCATCAACTAGTCACAGAGGATAACAGAAAGAAAATGTATAATGATGTTTCCTTTAGTTTCATTTCATCATGAGTGACCAACAGAAGCAAAGCAGCAAAAGAAATTTACTATCATAAAGGCCAATTGTTTCAAGTTTATTCAAATTCTGGATGACACTTGGTCAAGTAATTGAACAACTTTAGTGGCAATCATTGCAATCTTGTGAGCAAGAATGAGTTTTTTTTTTTTTTTTTTTTAAGATATTGCAACTTAAATTGTACAGTTGAGAAGAGAAAATCAAAGAATTATTCAGCGAGGCAAAAACATAACCAAATAAGATGTAGCTCGTACACATACATTTTCTCATGACTTGGGCCTTCCTCTTTGCAACATTCAAAGAATGGAGGTTTCCAATGATTTGCAGCACAGATTTCATACAAAGTAGACCTTGCAGTTCCTTTCTTCATACCTAAATTCAAAGGGATCATAATAATGATAAAAGAGAGATCTTGAAAGAAAACAAGTAGGAATTAAAAGAGAAAGATAAGACATCATGCAAAAGTGGCAAACCAAAGTAAAAGACAGGAAAACAATTTAATGGACTAAATCAAGAACCCAATGGTTCTCCACCAACAACTTGAAGACCTGATACATTATAATGATTAGAGACAATAAGAACAATTTCGAGAAAGCACGTATACCAACCTTGTTCTCTCTGAGATGGAATTGTTGGGGTACTACCACAAGACTTACTCTTTTGGTTAGATGAAGTTGAAAATGCTTCTTCAGCTACAATTTTCGTCATTCCCGAGGAGGGTTCTTTGACAATGTCTTTATCAGAAGCATGCATCATCTTTCCCAGACTGTGTTTTCGATTTCCAGCTTTAGCAGCAGGTCTGCTACAAAAACTGTTGTTCAACTTACTCTGCAAAAGAGGACAAGAAAAAATTTCTTTCAAAAGAAAAGACAAATTTTGCGCGAACCCAATTATAAAAAAAGAAAAGAAAAGAAAGGAAAATAGAAAAATTAACAACCTTTGAATTAGAGGAAGGATTTGTGACTGGAAAGGGATCAATTGGAGGAAGGTGTTTGAGATTAACAGCAAGTTTTGGGGTGTGAGAGCAATTGTTTTCCATGCTTATTTGTCTTCTCCTGTTCAATAATCTTTTGCAGTATTTGAGAAGATAAAATGAAGAAGATTGAAGGGACCGAGAATGAAAGTTCTGAAGGAAACAGCACACAAATCTAGTTGTTCCTCACTGTATCTTTCTTCTCCCAAATGCAATCCAATGAATGAGTTAGGTTTACTTTTATAAACTCTCTGAACATTAGGTTAGTTATTCCTGGAATAAAGACATTCAGTTAAGTACATTTTAATAGAATATTTTCTGTAAAGTACAATCATATCATAGAAAATAGAAGAGATACAATTATCTCTGTGAAATTCTATTCATGAAAAAAAAATCAAAAACTGTGTAAATTTAAAGATAATGAACTTTAATATTTATAAAACCCTGTCATATAAATTCTACATATAAAAAAGTATTAAATTTTAGGTTAAATTAAACTTAGAAATACAAATAATTCACAAAATTCATAAGCAAAACTCATGTAATCCACGTGTTAAAATATTGAAAAAAGAAAATGAATCCACATTATCCAAAATTGTGAGTAGTATGTTTTGTCAAATTTCAAACTTTACTTTTTTTTTTTTTATGAATAAAAAGAAGTGTAAAAGTCTTATCTGGACACTCGAATTCATTTCTTACAAATTGGAGCCAAAATAGGACACTCTACTTGGATTACCAACTAAATAAAAATTTTCTTTCATAATTGATAATATTTATTATTAGGATTATTTAATTGATATAAAAAATATAATATCTTATAAATTCAGTTAAAATAACGAATCTCTCAACAATGGAGGCCATTTATCATTGTGGGATGCTGTATAAAAAAGTTTAAAACAAATAAGTAAATGCTTTTAATAATTTCATAATAATAATAATAATAAATAGATTTTAATAACTTGTTTGGCCAATTCTTTGCTCCAAACACAAGGCAATTAAAAAAAATGTTCAAACATTGATTTGCTTAATATATACTAAAACAATAATACATTCAAAATGACGTTAATCAGACAAAAGAAAATATTCCATCGGAATATTCACTTTTAAAGGAAATGAAATAGAAACATGCTTACGGGATAAAGTATTTAAATAATTGTAGTTTTGTTGTTAAAAAATGTCCAAAGGAGGCATATAGCTTTGGTTGAATTTCACAACAAACGTCATGAGTTATATCGTTTTAATTCATCAAATTTTATTTCTAGATTAATATTTTTAAGGTTTGAATTGTTCCATTTTTTTGTGACAAAAATATTTTTTTAAAATTACAAAACGATTTTTTTTTGAATATTTATATCTTATTTATATTAACGCTTGCTTAAAAACAAAAATGACTTCAATAACTTTATAAAAATTATCAAGCGACTATATATATATATATATATATATATATTTAATACATTACAACTTTACTTTAATAATAAAATATTATACTAAGTTATTGTGACTCAATAAGATCAGCAACAAAAAATATATAGGTATTATAAGTGTTATGACAAGTTAGGAAGTTGCAAATAAAAGTTGAGCTTCTTTGGGTTTAAAAAAAATAAATAAATAAAAGTTGCAAAATTTATCATGGTTTGTTTAGATGAGATTAAAGAAATAAAAAGAAAAGAAAATTATTCCTCTGTTAATTTAAATTAACTTGTAGATAAATTTATTTATTCATTTATTTATAGGACCTCTTCAATGTATTTGTTTTATTTTTTAATTTATTTATTGGAAGTTTTCTACTGCGAGTTCCTCTGTAAATGAAAAAAAATACTGCGAATCTAGTAATGGTGAAGACAGAGAGTGAAGACACAAAATCTTCTTTCATTGATTATGAAATAAGAAAACAAAGCTAGAGCTAAGGCAAAATTAGAACGATAACTTAAGCAAAACACTGTCTTCCAATCATGGATTGTGATGCACAATCTCAAAGCATTGGATTATTCTATCAGTCCCTGCGTTCTTCAGAATCCAAACAAGATTCGAGACGACAGGGACAATATAATAAATTATCTATTTCTCTTCTATTTTATTGTCTAAATCTATGTTGTCGTGATTGTTCCGACAACCCCTGATCACACTGTGTAGTGCTGCTGGATTGTCTCAATGTCAAGTCCTTTCAGCTTCACAACAGACTCAACGTGACCCTTCAGAGTGTGAAGCTCCCTTAGCCTTGCCACCTCAGCACGTTTCTTGGCCTGTTCTGCAAGTTCCGACAGCTCCCTGTAGTTGTTTCTCTCATTCAACATCTCGTCGGTTTCCGGTGGATTCAACCCATGCAATGTGCGCTGAGCGGCAGCCCACTGCGCTTCTCTTTCTCCCTTTCCGTAATCGTTCTTTGAGGTGAAAGCAACCTGCATCATCATCGTCATCACACAAAAACAATGTCACAGGTACCCACTTAAACATTCGTGATTCACAAGGATATACACTGAGATGTTGTGTTATGTTATGTTACGTACCCTATTGTCAGTGATATTGTTCCAGGCCTTTCCGGTTAATCCATATCGGATGATGAACTTCAGAATATCCATGGGAATGTAGAAAACGATGCTGTAGAGCCAAATCACACCAGCCCAACCCCATCCAATGCCTTGCATCTTTGCGAAACCCCAGTTTGCATACACAGCTATCACTGTGGCAATCTACAAAGACACCAACTTTATATACATATAATGAAAGAAAAGCAGTGACCGAGCCACAAGAACACGTGCATTTGATCGATACTCACCAACTGTGCTATAAGAAAAGCAACGACAAGAAGCAGACCAGGGCGTTCAACGTAAGACCAGCTCCTCGAGCGTGTCACAAAGATGAGTGCTTGACTTACAATGCTCACTTGGAGATAAACAGCCGCCGTGAGCTCGCCGTGGTTATCCCTGATGGATCTCACTCCGAATTTGTCCTGCCATTGGTGTTTTTTTTTTTTTTTTTTTTTTTTTTT
>Ga0214544_1005208_pt1 | contig 25433 bp, 18 predicted proteins | sample CNSS3metaG_FD_160074 | JGI IMG/M metagenome (GOLD analysis project Ga0214544, IMG submission 160074) | Root nodule microbial communities from cowpea collected in UCLA plant growth center, Los Angeles, California, USA - CNSS3 | ecosystem: Host-associated > Plants > Roots > Nodule | place: USA... | reverse complement strand
AGGCGGACTATGCGTCACGACGGCCCAAGGTGTTCGACATTATGCGAAGCAAAATCCGCCAAAACCGGCGGAAATCCAGCCTCACAGGCCAACACTCCGCATAATGCCGCTCTACGCATAATCCACACGGCCGACATAGATCCGGTGGCTGGGGGCGTTGTCGCCCGAGCGGCTGGTCTCGGGGACGATACGGACGTTCCTCGCCTGCAGCGAGAGGGTGACGATTTCGCCGTTGAACTCGTTGTTGCCGGTCTTCTTGAAGGTGCCGATGGTCGCCATGGTAGTTCTCCTTGATCTCTGTTTCCGAGCCCGCACCTTGCGGCCTCGATGGTGATCGACAGGCCGGAGGCGATCGACTGCGCACCCCGAAGGGGCCGAAGCGTCAGCGGAGGATGGCAGCCAGGCGACTTTCTTGTTTCGCGAGGAATGACGGCGCGGCCGGCAGGGGAAGAAAGTCGATCGGCGCCGTTGCGCCATAGGCGGTCGAGGCGTCAGCCGTCCTTCGGCCAGATCCACCCATCGAAGAGGCCGTTTGGTGGGCTCGGCTTGAACAGAGCTGCATCAGGGAGAACGTGGCAATCTCGCGTCCTCCAAAGTCGGCCAAGCGAATTCGACGGAGATTGGCTCCAGGTCTTCCTGGTGACGGACGGATCTACGCTTCCGCGACGGCACTTGAACTATGCGCCCATCGACTCGACTTGTTGGCCGTATTCGTGAGACGTCGCCGCCGGGATCACCCCCTCTCGACAATCGCCGTTAGCTCGGCCAGCGCACGGTGATTCGAGTCGCGACGCACGGGCCGCTCTTCATCCGGTATCGAGATGAAGCACCGCGAGATCTCTGGGCGCATGATCTGGTCCCACCCCGACGTGTTAGCCTGGCGCGAAATCCCGTCCGGCTGGTCCGGGTGCGGCCATTGCCGTAAAGCGGATGAACGCCGTGATGCTGACGGCGATCGCCCCAACGATCGCGAAGATCGTCTGCCAGGTGGGCGAAGGCATCGCCATCTGGGCGATTCCGTGCGTCGCGCTGTAACCCACGAAGGAGGCGGGCGTGACATAAAGGAGGATAATCAAGAGTCTAAGCCACGTCCACGGCACGAAGGCGAGCACGAGTTGGCCAATGCCAATGGTTGCACCGCCCGCCACGAGTCCTGCTGCGGCGCCGCCGATCACGCCGGCGCCGGTGTGGCAGGCCCAGATGCCGATCGTCAGGCCAACGAAGAGAGGCAGTGCGAAAACAGCGAGCGTGAACAGAAGCCAGCAGAAAAAGCCGATACCAACGAGGACGAGCAGTGGTCCAAAGACGATCATGGTGGTGGTCTCCGTGGAATAAAGGTCTGACGGTCGCGCCTTCCACCACCACCACGGCGCGAGAACGAGTATAGCTGCAGACAGGCGCCAGCGGGAGTGAAAATCCCGCTTACCTTCGGCGGTCCAACTCGCATAGCGCACCCCTCGTGGTTCGAAGGGATCGAATTCGTGAACGATGGCGGCGGGGTTGCCATCGTACTCACCGGACGGCATGACGCCGTAGGTGCCTGTGCCGGACTGGAAGACGACGACACAGACAATGAGGGTGGTAGCGAGGTTCCAGCCATTGGCGAATGCGAGGGCTTGAGGCATTGATCCGGCTCCTGTGCTGAGGCGGGGACCATCCCCGCGCGACAGGCGCCCGATGTGTCGGGCCGAGAGCCGCAATCATCGCGGCGAAGACGGAGCGACGGCACGCGCACGCGTAAGCCGACCCTTTGCGGGTTGATGGCGTCAGGCCTCTCGGTCCCGACCAAGGATCAGCGCTGATAGACGCGGGCGCCACCGGCAGGAGTCGTACCTCGCAGCCCGTTCCAACGGGCGTTTGGGACATCGTTGTCTTCACCAGGCGTTGGCTGAGCAGTTAAGGTGCATCGCGACTTGGGATGATGGAGTGAGGCGCCATGACGGAATTCACGGGGCGTAACCTGCATCTGACGACGAAGGCGCTCGGCATTGCTGTGCTAGCGATCGAGCGCAGCCGGGGCCACTTCAATCGGTGTCTGACCAGAGCGACATGAGGGCGCTGCTCGACGAGCTGATCGAGAACGATGCGGAGTTGGCGCACTTGCCCGTGCCGCGCGGATCGTCGTGACAGGTGAGTCGGACTGAAACGCGACATTGCAGAAAGCCGGCGATCCGCCTTTCCGGTTTCACGTCATTACCGATTACGGCAAGAGCGGCCTCTATGTGCCGCCGTACTTCCAGACCGGGATGCCGAGCTTCTTCGCCTTGTCGGCCAGATTGTCCTGGATTCCCGTGCCCGGGAAATGCATCACACCGATCGGCAGCTCGTTGAGCATCGCATCGTTGCGTTTGAACGGAGCGGCCTTGGCGTGTTTCGTCCAGTCGGGCTTGAACGCGATCTGCGGGACCTTGCGGTTGTCGGCCCATTTGGCGGCGATTAGTTCGGCGCCCTTTGGAGATCCACCGTGTAGCAGCACCATGTCCACATGCTTGGCGTGCACCTGGTCAAGTTTAGCCCAGATCAACCGGTGATCGTTGAAGTCGAGACCGCCGGTCAGCGCCACTTTCGGGCCGGGCGGCATGAGCACCTGGGTGTCGGCGCGCTTCTTCGCGGTCAGGAAATCGCGGCTATCGATCATCGCGGCGGTCAGATTGCGGTGGTTGACCTTCGACCCGTTGCGCGGCCGCCAACTCGAGTGGGTGTGGCGTTCGAACTCATCGGCGGCGTGGTCGCGCATCAGCTCGAAGGCGCCTCGTCGCTCGATCAGCGTCTGCCCTTCCGCCGTCAGTCGTTCCAGCTCGACGGATTTGATCTCGCTGCCGTCCTGCTCCCGCTGCGACCGTTGCTGCGCCAGCTCGTTGTCGTCGAGCTCTCGCTCGATCCTGTCGATGGCGCGATGGTAGACGTTCACCATTGACCACAGCAGGTCTTCGAGGTCGGGCTCGAGACGGGTGTCGGACAGCGACACCACCAAGGCCTCGAAGATGTCGGCGACGCTGCCGGCGAGGATGTGCGCTTCGGGGAGCGGCCTCGGATCAGGCTCGTCCTGGAAGGCACGGTAGCCATAGAGCTGGAGTTCCTGGAGGACATGGTCAGTCGGGGATGAGCTGTGGTGCGGCTCGGATTCGTTGTCGTGGTCGGTGGTCATTGCGGCTTCCCTCGTCGGATCGACCGCGCCCATCGCGGCCTTCATGGCGACGACGGCGGCAGGCGGAACGGACTTGCACCCGCAGCGAAGCGAAGGGCCGAAGCGGAGCGGAGGACCGAAGGGGGGCCGACTATTTTGCCTCGCGATGTAAAGGCGGCTCTCCCGCCGACGGAAAATAGTCGGCCTACGAGGTTGCCGGTCCGGGCCGCTTGCCGCCCGATCGCCCTCTTAGAAGGCCGTGGAGCGGCCCTCTTCGGCGTCGCGGGGAAGCGTGACAAGCGGCCTCCCGGTGACGAAGCGCCGGATCGCCCTCACCCCGTTCCGGCTATGCTGCCAGCTCCAGAAAAGCGCGCGACGTCCTGAGCTGCGATCTGCACGCGGATCGCGGCACGAAGGGCGTCAAATCCGAGCAGGCGAAGATCCTCGTTGAAGTCGCCAAGCCGCGGCGAGATCACGATCGCCTCGATCCTGGCCTCCTGCGCCCGATCGATCAAGGTCGTCATGGCGCCGCTACCTGCAGGATCGTCATCACGCGCGATGTAGAGCCGGCGCAGCGTGTCCGGGAAGAGGATGGCAGAAAGATGGGCCGCCGAGAGGGCTGCGACCATCGGCATAGTCGCCACGACGCTGCGGAGCGAGAGCATCGTCTCGATGCCCTCGCCGGCCGCCATGACGTCGCGGGCTACGCCAAATCGAACAGCGTGCCCAAGCAGGTCGCCCATCGCTCGTTTCGGCGCGTCAATCCGCGCCTTGCCAAGCGTCGTCTCGCTAAAGCCATCGGGGTCAAGCCAGGTGCGATGCGCGCCGGTCAGATGGCCGTTCAGATCGGTGACGGCGGCGATCATTGCCGGCCAGGTCTCGGTCGGGCTGTGGTCATCGGGCCGGTAGTAGCAATGTGGGTGAAAACGCAGACAGCCGGTTTCGTGCAAAGCCGTAATGCCGCGATTGCGGAGATACGCTTCTACGAGTGTGCCTGTGATCGACCGCGACATGCCAAAGAGACGCCGCGCCGCCTCTGGCGATCCGAGGGGCGCGGGCGATTTTCTCGACTGGTGGTGGTTTGGCTCTAGCTCCGGTTCTAGACGCGGCAGACTCAGAAAGCGTCGCGCCTCATTGGCAACATCGCGAAAGTAAGTAAAACCGCAGCTCTCGCGGATCACGTCGAGGAGATCGCCATGTTCGGCCGAGGCGGCATCTCGCCAGTGCCCGGCGGCGCCAGGACCAGATTCTGGTCCGCTGAGCCGGACGAACATCGACCGGCCTGGCGTATTGCGGACGTCGCCCACTGTCCAGTAGCGGCCCTGGCGCCGCCCGTTGGACAGGTAATGGCGGCACACAGCCTCGGCGTCACGCGCGAGACGGCGGGCCAGTTCGGATGCGTCGTCGCGGGCCATCAGGCGGCTTCCCGCTCGCTGACGCGCGCGATCGGATAATGGTCGAGCACCCTTGCCAGCACCGCGGCACCGGTCTCCTTGGTCGGCGCGAACATGCGCAGCTTCCACGAGATGATCTCGCTGAAGAGGCCGTACGCGAGCAGCCGCTCTCGCATCGTATCGGTGAAGCCGGACAGCTCGATATGATGGGCGCCCATCACACGGACACGACGGAGCTGCAGGTCCTCGGCGAGGTTAAGGACGGTGCGCCCCTCCATCAGCGCCGAGAAAGCCTCGTGTGGGGTCAAGCTGGTGGCGCCGCTCACGCAAGCGTTCGCCGCCCAGCCTGGCGAGACCCTGCGACCGATGATGCTTTCGCCATCGTCGGTCTGGAGCCGATAAACCCGGGTCGACTCGTTCGGAAGTCGCCTCCAGATTGGCAACAGCAAACCAGAGACGATGTGGAGGGTGCCCTCGGCGAACTCGGGGACGTCGATGACTTCGGCGTTCCATGCAGCGGCGAACGTCTCATGATCCGTCGGCTGCCAGTGGCTCTCATCCATCATCTTTATCGAAGCATGATGGTGCTCCATCGGGCGGATCAGTCGCACGCGGTGTTCGATCTCGCCGTCATCAAGCATGACACTGGGCGCGGAAATCTGCACCGCGGCGCGCCCCGAGCGCTCGTTGACCAATAGCACCGCCCGAGCATCGGCGAGATAATCGAGCGCGTGCTCCAGCGTCACGGGGCGATTGCGCCGGCGTTCGATGATCGTGAGCAGCCGGGTTTCCGCGCCGGTCGCGGGGTGCGCGTAGATCGGGTGCCGATCAGTGACGACGAAGCTGTCGGCCTGCAGCGTCTCCAGGCCGATATCGTAGACGCCGCTGGCAATGGCGCCCTCGACCTTGGCGTTCAGCAACTGCTCGAAGGCCGTGAACAGCAGACCTTGCAGGTCGATGGTGAGCGCGAGCAGCCGGTTCAGGAACGTCGTGATCGGCGGCAGCTCGTCTTTTAGGCCGTTTTCGTCCACCAGCCTCAGGCCCGTGGCGTCCTCGAACATCTCGAGCGAGCAGCCTTCGACTTTGCCGCGCACCAGCAGCAGGTAGAGCTGGCGCAGCGCATCGCGGGCGTAGTGACTCTCAAGATTGTCCTCGGGCCGGAACAGGCCTTGGCCGCCGGTCTGGCGCTGGCCGCGCGTGATGGCACCGAGCGTGTCGAGCCGGCGCGCAATGGTCGAGAGGAAGCGCTTCTCCGCCTTCACGTCGGTCGCGATGGGACGGAACAGAGGCGGCTGCGCCTGGTTGGTGCGGTTCGTCCGACCGAGCCCCTGGATCGCGGCATCGGCCTTCCAGCCCGGCTCGAGCAGATAATGGACCCGAAGCCGGCGATTCCGCGCCGAGAGGTCGGCGTGGTAGCTGCGGCCGGTGCCGCCAGCCTCCGAGAAGACAAGCACGCGCTTCAAATCATCCATAAACGCGGCGGTCTCTGCGAGGTTGGCGGAGGCCGAACGGTTCTCGACGGCAAGACAGTCACCCCGGCGCACCACGCGCCGCGAACGTCCGGTCACTTCCGCCACGAGGTCCGTGCCAAAACGCTGCACGATCTGGTCGAGCGCGCCGGGAACGGGCGGGAGCGAAGCGAGTCGCTCGATCAACTCATTGCGCCGGGCAACCGCCTCACGGCTTTCGACCGGCTGGCCGTCGCGAAAGACCGGCCGCGACGAGAGATTGCCCTCGGCGTCGGTGAAGGGCTCGTAGAGCTGCACAGGGAAGGAATGGGCGAGGTAATCCAGCACGTACTCGCGCGGCCTGATGTCCACGCGCACGTCATTCCATTCCTCAGGTGAGATCTCGGCGAGCCGCCGCTCCATCAGCGCCTCGCCGGTCGACACGATCTGGATCACGGCAGCATGGCCCTCGGCCAGGTCCCGCTCGATCGAGCGGACCAGGGTCGGCGTCTTCATGCTGGTGAGCAGATGGCCGAAGAAGCGCTGCTTGGCCGATTCGAACGCCGAGCGCGCGGCCGACTTCGCCTGACGATTGAGCGTGCCGGTCTCGCCAGTGATGTTGGCGGCCTGCATCGCCGCGTCGAGATGATTGTGGATGACGCTGAAGGCACCGGCATAGGCGTCGTAGATGCGCCGCTGCTCGTCGGTGAGCTGATGCTCGACCAGTTCGTATTCGACGCCGTCGTAGGAAAGTGAGCGGGCCGTGTAGAGGCCGAGCGAGCGAAGATCGCGGGACAGCACCTCCATCGCCGCGACGCCGCCCTCCTCGATTGCCTCGACGAACTCGGCGCGGGTGGTGAAAGGAAAATCCTCACCGCCCCACAGGCCGAGGCGCTGGGCGTAGGCGAGATTGTGGACGGTGGTAGCGCCGGTCGCCGAGACATAGACGACGCGGGCATTGGGCAGCGCATGCTGAAGGCGCAAGCCAGCACGCCCCTGCTGCGAGGGCGCGACATCGCCCCGCTCGCCCTTGCCCCCACCGGCATTCTGCATGGCATGGCTCTCGTCGAAAATGATGACGCCGTCGAAGTCGGAGCCCAACCATTGAACAATCTGCCGGGCGCGCGAAAGCTTCTCGCCGCGGTCGTCGGACCGCAGCGTAGCGTAGGTTAAAAATAGGACACCCTCGGCCAAGCGGATCTCGCGCCCTTGAGGGAAGCGCGACAGCGGCGTGACCAGCAGACGCTCCATGCCGAGCGCGGACCAGTCGCGCTGCGCGTCCTCGAGCAGCTTGATCCAGACCGCCTTGCGCCGGCCCTGCAGCCAGTTGTCGAGAATGATGCCGGCGGACTGGCGACCCTTGCCAGCGCCGGTCCCGTCGCCGAGCATAAAACCTCGACGGAAACGGACCGCGTTCGGTGCATCATCGCGGGCGGCCGCGACCAGGTCGAAGGTCTCGTCAACCGTCCAAAAGCCGGCAAGATAGTCAACATGCGCCTCGCCAGCATAGATGACCGTCTCAAGCTGGGCGTCGGAGAGAATGCCATCACTGACGAGGCTGGCCGGCAGCCGGGGCCTGTAGCTCGGCTTCGGAGGCGCGACCGAGGCCATCGCGGCCGACTGCACCAGCTTGGTCGGATGCGCCTGCGCGCCCGGGATCCGGATCGATTGCAGACGGTATTCCTCGTAGATGGCGTCGCTGAGGCGCGCCCCCTCGGGCGGCGTCCAATCGAATGTCTCATAGGCGAGGTCGACGGCTTCGGGATCGGTGACCGACGCCTTGGCCGACTGTGCGGCGGCCCGCCTCAGATAGCCCCGCACAGTGCGAGGCGCCGGCGATGCTGACATGGGAAGCGTGGCGGTTGATGCGACGATCAGGCGAGGTGGAACGTGCTCGCCGATCCAGCGGAGCAGCGTCGCGAAGTCGGGCGCGATTCCCGGAGACTCCGGGAAAGCGTGCGCGTCATCCGCAGGCACCTTGTCGATGATCGTGAGACGCGTCTCAATCGTGGTGCCGTGCTTGGCATAGACCGCGCCGGCGATCGCGGCGGTGAACACCACGCGGCCTCGTTCCTGCAATCGGGCGAAGGCATCGCGCCAGGCTGAGGCCTCGGGTGAGAAGTTTGCGCCTGACATCGTGACCAGCCGGCCGCCATCGGCGAGCCGCGCCAGGGCTGAGGTGATGTGGCGGTACGCCGTGTCGGCCATGCGGCCGGAGACGTTCGCCATCGCCGAGAACGGCGGGTTCATCAGCACGACGCTCGGGACCACCGTGGGATCGAGGTGATCGTCGATCTGGGCGGCGTCAAAGCGCGTGACGGAAATCGCCGGAAAGAGGGAAGAGAGCAACATGGCCCGGCTGTCGGCCAGTTCGTTCAGCACGAGACCGCTGCCGGCGATCTCGGCGAGGATGGCAAGCAGCCCGGTGCCTGCGGAGGGATCCAACACGCGATCCGCCGCCGTAATGGCGGCCGCGGTCAGCGCAGCCAGGCCGAGCGGAATCGGCGTCGAGAATTGCTGGAAAGTCTCGCTTTCGGCAGAGCGGCGCGTGTGGGTCGGCAGAAGCCTCGCGATCTTGTCCAAGGCGGCAAGTCGTGAAGCCGGAGAAGCGGCTTTGCGGAACAGCGCCTTCCCGTATTTGCGCAGCAACAGGACGGTCGCGACCTCACAAGCGTCATAGGCCGTCTTCCAATCCCAGGCCCCTGTCGCATCGGATGCGCCGAAGGCCACCTCCATCGCAGCGCGCAGGATTGCGGCGTCGATGCGTCGACCATGCTCAAGATGAGGGAGAAGCTGCTCAGCCGCAGCGATGATGACGCTGGCGCCCTGGGAAGTGCGCACAGGCGAGATTGGGGCGGCCTCGTCGGCCGCGATCGGGAATAGATGGTTCATGAGGGGGGAGCCTTAAGGAGAGCGAAAAGGAGCGAGCCGGCGGCGCTCTCTCTCGGACCGGACCGGCTCAAACCCCTCCCGGCCCGGCTCTCACTCTGTGCCCCCGACGTCTTGAAACGTTGCGGGCAGGAACTTATCTCTGCTGCGTCAGGGTCGCTGCGCGCTCGCGCGGCAAGAAATGCTTGTGGCGTGAGCCTCAAGAGCTGAACGGCCTGGTCAACAGGCTGCCGCTGACCTGCCCTCGCTCTTGCGCGGGGCGGGTCTCAGTATGCGGTTCACGAGCCCCGACAAGACCATCGAACCGCCTCGCACAATGAAGGAGGATTTGATGGCTCAGATTCTGAAGTTTCCCACCAAGAAGATCGAACCGGTCACCGTTCGCAGCGGGGGTAAGCACCGCATCAGCGTCGAGGTGCTCGATGATGTTCGGCCGCGACGCACGCGCTGGAGGGTTCAGTTCGAGATCCAGGAAGCGGCAGGGTTTGCTGCTTTGAAAGGCTTTACCGATCGCGCCGTAGCCCACGGCTATCGACATCGCTTCGAAGTCAGCAGCACTGGGGCGGTACGGCGCTTCGTGGCGGAAACCTCCGGCGTCGTGGCCGCCGGCAGGATCGCGATCTGGATCGACGGCGTGAAGGTCCAGCCACCGGTGGCTCGCAGTGCATAGAAAATTGGCTGGGGCGAACCTCGTCGCCCCAGCCAGTGCTTCTACTCGGCGGCGACCATGTGCGGCTCGTCCGCCTGATCGGCCGGAGTTTCCTCGTCGTCGCCGGCGAGGAATGCCGGCAGCGCCTCGCCGTCGGACTCCGTGGCGTCGACGGTCGCCACCTGGTCGGCGTCGGCCATTCGCAGGGGCTCGGGCAGCCAGCCGGTCTCGGCCAGGAGGCGTTCGGCCTCCTTGGCCATGTCGCCTTTCTTCAGATGCTCGATGAGCTGGGCGGCCCGCTCGCCGGCGCCCTCGCGCACTGCCTCGAGGATGCGGCGCTTCGGCACCCGGCCGAGATAGTTCTCGACGGACGGGCGCCAACCGGACGCCACCATGTCGAGGTCGACGGCGAGGGCGATGCGATCGGCATCCGCGATCCGCTGCTCGACGGCGTGCGGGGTGGCGCCGCCGTAGGGGTTGCCCTTCTCGTAGAGCGCGTTGACGCCGAATGAGGCGCAGTGCGCAAAGAGCGCCGCCTGCTCGTCGCCCGTCAGCCCGGTGAGCCAGTCCCAGAGACCTGCTTTGTCCTTGGGCAGGCGCTCCTCCCATGTCTTGTGGCGCGCGTTGATCGCCTTGGCCGCCGGCGTGTCCTTCAGCCCCTGCGCCTGCACGGGGAAGCTGGCGCTGCGCACGGAGATCTCCATCGCCGAACCAAAGGAGGAATAGCGGGAGAACACGTCGAGGCAGAATTTGTGCAGCACCGCCTGGAAAGCGACCGAAGGCGTGATCGCCAGCTTGTCGCGCAGCGCCAGCGTCCGCTCCGCCGTGAGCTCGGTCAGAAGACGGTCGGGCAGCGGCTTCACCGCATCGTCATCCTCCTCGTCGGGCTCCGCGACCTGCCCGCCGATGGTGATGACGGCGCGCTGGACAACGGGCGCTGATGGTTCGGCGCCGTCCAGGGCCGCGGCACCGGGTTCGCCACCCCTGCCCTGCTCTGATTCGGTCACGGGCACTTCGTCCTCGGGCCGGACGTAGCCGCGATCAACGAAGGGCTTGCCCTCGGCGTCGATGCCGACGAACACGCCCGCGCGGGCGATGTCGGCCGGCTGATAGATGACGGGTCGATCGTTGAAGGCGGCGAGAGCCGTCTCAATTTCGCCAAGGCGCTGGTCAACTTCATCGGGAAGCTCATCCGCGCCGTCATGCTCGGCTTCGAGTTTGGCATATTCGGCCTCGAGCGCCTCGATGGTCGCCTGTTCTTCGGCGGTGAGATCAGCGGATACGCCGTCCAGCTCGCGCAAGCCGCGCGTATGACCGTAGGGGAAGTCGATCGCGACCTCGATCCACTTCCAACCTTCGGTGGCGATCGTTTCCGCCTCCACCTTCAGCTTCTCGGCGACCAGACGGTCGAGCAGAGCGACGTCCTCCAGCCAGCCGCCGTCGTCGGACTGGAACAGGTCGCGTAGCACGACCCCACCAGCCGCCTCGTAGGCGTCGATGCCCACAAATATGGCGCGCCGGTCGGAGGCGCGTACCGTCTTCTCCGTCAGCATGCGGCGGATCTGATAGGCCTCCTTCTGCCAAGAGCCGGAGATGGCCTGCCAGACCTGCTCCTGGCGGCCATGATCTGCGCTGACGGTGAAAGCCATGAGCTGCTCGAGCGACATGCCATCGTCGGCATAGATGTCGAGCAGCGCTGGCGACACCGCGGCGAGGCGCAGCCGCTGCTTCACGACATTAACCGACGTGAAGAAGGCAGCGGCAATGTCCTCCTCGGACTGCCCTTTCTCGCGCAAAGCCAGGAATGCCCGGAATTGGTCAAGCGGATGTAACGGCGCGCGCTGAATATTCTCCGCAAGCGAGTCGTCTTCGGCGAGAATGGTGGTTGCCGGGTCGCGTACGACACAAGGCACCGGCGCGGTCTTGGCCAGGCGCTTCTGCTTCACGAGCAGCTCCAGCGCACGGTAGCGCCGTCCGCCGGCCGGGATCTCGAACATCCCGGTCTCGGCGCCTTCTGCGTCGAGGACCGGCCGGGCATTGAGGCTTTGGAGCAGGGTACGCCGGGCGATATCCTCAGCCAGCTCCTCGATGGAGACGCCGGCCTTCACGCGCCGGACGTTCGACTGGCTGAGCACCAGCTTATTGAAGGGAATGTCGCGCGAGGACGACAGGGTGATCTTCTGAACGGCGTGAGCCATAGGTGATACTCCGCGACGGGCGGCCCAAAGACTCTCTTTGGTCCTCCAACCCGTCACGAAGCGCAGCGCGGCCCTCTTCCTCTCAAGGGCCGCGCCGCAAACCGACGATCAGGAGAAACGGAAAGGCACGAAGCCGGAGACACGCCGTTCCGCATATCCGGCTTTCCGGGTATCAGGCTGCGCGGTCGAGCAGCTTCTTCGCGCGCGCCTCGAGATCAAGTCGTGCGTCTTGATGGGTCTTGCCCCGCGCAACCGCTGTGATGCCTTGCACGAAATCGAACACGCTCTCAGGCTTGCGCCCTTCCTCGGATAGCACCTTTTCGATGATCCTCGCTGTCTCGGCCCTAGAGAACCCGCGCTTGCGCAGGAATTCGTTGCGGTCGTCGTCGGTGCGGGCGACGATCTTTTGCCGTGCGGCCTTGATGCCGTTGACGAAGGGCATCGGTGAGGAATTGGCAAAGCTGGCCAGCGCCGGGGCCGCCTCGTGGGCAAACCGTGAGGCGGCGTATTTGGAGTGGCGGATGGTGATCTCCTCGAAATCCTCGACGCCCCAAAGATTGCGGTTCTGGCAGACGGCGCGGAGATAGAAGCTCGCCATCCCGAGCGTCTTCGCGCCCACCTCGGAATTCCAGCAGTAAAAGCCGCGGAAATAGAGGTCGGGCGAACCGTCGGCCAACCGGCCCGCCTCGATCGGGTTTAGGTCGTCGACCAAAAACAGGAAGACGTCGCGATCGGAGGCGTAGAGCGTCGTGGTATCCTGGCTGATGTCGACATGCGGATTGTAGACGCCGGTTGACCATTCAAGCACGCCAGGGATCTTCCAGCGCGTGTCGCCCGTGCCATTGCCGGCGATGCGCTGAACGGCCGCCACAAGTTCGTGGTCAAAGATTCGCCCGTATTCGGGGCCCGTAACCGCGCGAAGCTCAACGCGACCGTCTTCGATCTCGAGTGTCTTCACCTGCTCGGCGGAATGGGAGGTCAGCCCGTACTGCAGATTGATGCCAGCCAGCGGCGCCGGAAGTTGACGGAGGTAAGTCGCCGGCGCTCCGACAAGGCTCGCGAGTTGGCCGAAACTCCAGTGGGTCGGTGCAATCGGCGTGTCAGAGCCAGGCAGCACCAGCGCCAGGCGCTCGGCATCGTCGCGGCGGGCCTCAACCCGGATTGCAGCGCTCTCGACGGTTCGGGTCCGACTTCGCTCGGTCCGTCCACGTACTGCGGCATAGAGGTCCGACAGGGATAGATAGCGCTCGTCCGCTGGCCGCGAGAACCACTCCGACGATACGCGGCCGACGCGCGTGCCGCGGGTCACGTCCACCTTGTAGCCACCCACGCGATCGCGGTCGGCGCTCAAAACTTCGACTTGGGTCATGGTTCATCTCCACGACAGGCGCCGGAGGCCTCTCCTCCGTTCTTAAACCCGTCACGGCGAAGCCAGTCCGCCCTCTCACTCTGATGGGGGCGTTGCGGGGCTCTCCCCGCAGAAGGGGTTGGCCGAGACCTCAGGCTCGGGCGTAGGGGAAGGCTTTCCCCTCAAAAGCCTATCGCCGGATTTCAGGATGTCAGGACCGTCGCATCTCCGTCTTCCGGCCGTTTCAGCCGGGTTGGCTTGTCGATTAGTTTAGTTCATCGCAACAGAATTCAAGGCCTCAATCTTGCGGATACTCGTCAGACGGGTCGAACTCTGTAACATCGGTCAGCGTGTCGCAGCGGATGCAGTAGTACATTTGTGAGGCGTCCTGAAAATGCATGCCGCAGCACTCGTCGATCTCAAGATCATCCCATTCCCACACATCGAGATATTCAGGCACCGCGTCGCGATCATATCTGATGATTTGAAAGGCATCGGGGTTCTTCGCGACGAATCCGTCGCAACCGGCTCGCACGAGGAAGGGCAGGATATCGGCGGATTCGATGGCGAACCATTCCCCACGCACGCTGGCTGCGTGGAAGTGTTTCTTTAGATTTCCTTTGAGCTGGAAACTCTTCAGGTGTCTCGATCCAGCCGAGCAGCCGTAACTTCAGCGGATTTCCGGTCCGAAGATTCGCGTGCGCGCCTCGATATTCCTCGCTACCCTGATCTTGATCGGGGAGCATCCATTTTCATCTTCGCCAAGGAAATACAGCGACACATTATTCTCGCTGCTGCGTCGACGGAGCAGGTCGAGCAGTATCTCGACCAGCTCCTGATTTGAGTTTACGATAAAATCGAGCGGTCGACTTTCCCGACGCATTAGCGCGGTCAACAGGCAAGCGGTGAACGCCAGAAGGGCCGCGTCTGCCGGCAGATTGTAGCCGCCGATCATCGCTGTCAGTCGCTCAACAATCGGTGGATAGTCACGAACTCGCAATTCCAGATGCCCCAATCGTGGGCGGCGGAGCCCAGTACAACATACGCTATAGATGGCTATATCCCGGCTCCGTTTTTCGGCTTCTGGGTGGTGGTCGGATAGCCAAAGGGAAGAAAAAAATGCGAGACTCGGATCGTGCCATGTGTAGGCGCCAAACTGGCGTCGCGTTCATGCTCGGTATCGAAGTCTGCTCCTGCGAACAGAATAGACGGTCGGGCATAGGGCTGCCCATCTGGGGTTTGGCACAAACGCAAAGCGGTGCCGAGAGCGACGTCCTCAAGCGCTTTTCTAATGGGCGGCACAACTTCATCCTCCGGGTCGAGTAGAACGCCCATCATTGCAGCGACAGCCTGCTTCCGGCTGTAGATCCCAGTCACAAACCGGCCTAACCCTTGGTCTCGCAGATAATGGTCGCGGTGTTTCTTCTGTTTACCGAGGCGCTTGAACTCGAATACGAGCTTCATGGCTTGGACGTCGTTATTCCAGCCATAAACGATATCGGTGCGCCGCTCTTCGACCATCGCGCCGGTCGCTGGGTCGACGTCACCAATGATGTCCTCTGCAGCCCACATACCGAGTAGCCCCCTTTCCCGAGCGACATGGTTTTCGACATAGACCTTGAGGCGTTTGGTAAGACCGTCTTCCTTAGTTTTAGGATTGAAGTCCGGCCGAGGTCGCGCCGCTAGTTTGGACCATCCTTCGCGAAGGGCCTCGACGGCCTCTGTCGCTGGCTGTATCGGAAAAGCCTTGAGCCAATCAACAGGTGCCGTCACGCTGTCGCCACCGTCTTAAGGGACTGAACGCTGCGCACGATGTGCTCCGCGTCCCGCAGGGCCTGGCGAACCGTCCAGCTTCTCTGTGTGAGTGGCCGTACGAGATAGAACGTGTCGTGGATCCACAGGTGAACGTCTGGCACGAGGGCGAGGAAGTCCCCGGACGCGATGACGCGAAGACCCGCCTCTCGCAAATGCGCGAGTGTTTCTAGGACCAACTCATCGCTCACTGAAGTGCTTACCTCTGGCGAATCTGTAGATTGGGTGGAGTATGTAACACGCACAATGCCCGACGGCCCAGAGCGCGCCGGATCACTCGCTACAACGCTCACACGGAAGCGGCCGCGACCACGTGTCTTGGTTCGCCAGGAAGTCAGGGATTCCGCAAGCGCCCTGGCATATATGCCAAAATCTTTAGTGTCGGCTCGATGCTGTGCAGGGGTATCGAGGCTTTTAAAACTTCGTGGGCGAATCGAAGGCATGAGGATCTCGACGGTTTCGCGAACGAGCGTCTGTTCCTCAACGGTCAGACCAAAATACTCAAAAATTGCATTGTCGAGTTCATCACGCAGTTCAGTGTATCGACGGCCTTGTTCCAGTTCGGGCAACGCAGTGAGAGCGGCCATGTGCATTTGAACAGTTTCCAGTGCGGACGCAGCCGCCGCGGCATCCGGAGCATCTTCGGGCCCAAAAAACGGGAAAGCCTCAACTTCCGTGAGATGCACGCCGTTACGCTCGCAGAGCATCTTCCAGCCGCGCATCATCAAGAAGTAGCGCGCGAGCGTCGAGCGCAAATAGACGGCGGCAAACTGCAGTAGTGCAGCATCCTCATTCTTTCCCGCGATCACGCCGATGCTGTGGGTAAAGCTCGCTGGTCCATCATAGTAAACCGCGCGAATATTTTGTTCACCCTTGGAGAATCCATCCGGGAACAACACACGTGGGCCGTCGAACACCGAGAGTATCGCATCGTTCAACCCGACGACGGAATCCTGCGTGGCAGGCCATTTTGAGAGCAAGACGGGATGAAGCACCGGTGAGCCAGCGCTCAAGGCTGCAATCGGCACGAACGGCTTGTCGCGCAATTCGCCTGGATCAACGGCCTCGCGGCTCTTGTCGTTGAGATGGATGCCCTTGCGATAGACCCAGCGCCGGAACTCACGTGGTCCTCGCCAGAAGTCAGCAAAGGTGCCTAACAGGGTTAGTCTAGTCCAAATGGCAAGATCGCTGGCATCCCCCCACATCATCGTGACGAGCAGTTGCGGATCGTCGGCGACGGAACGCGTTTGCAGGGCGTGTCGATCGGCAGACTGCATAGTCAGTCGACCGAGCGCCAAGCTAAGATCGGCCTTCGGAACGAGGTATTCGAAAGTCTCATCGAACGGGATACGCGCGGACTCCTCAGCGCGATACTCGCCAAGGAAGACGTGGCAGGTGTTTTCGGCCGTTGGAAATAGCAGTCCCTGCAGGTCACCGAAGTTGATCAAGCGGGTCGGGCGATAGGCGCTAAACGCGTGCGAAACGAAAGTCGCGCTTGAGGCTCCAAGGAATTGGCCAATCGGTAGGATGAGGCATACTCGTCCGGCATCGGATAGGAATTCGCGCGCACGCAGGGCATAGGCGCCGGCAATCTGGCGGCGAACGTACGGGGCGCCGGCCCTATCAGCCCAGTCGTCGGCCGAGGTACGATCTTCCCCTTCCGGCTCAGCCCATGGCGGATTCGAGATAATCAACGAGAAGCGGCGACCGTAGAAGCTGTGCGAGTCCTTGAAAAAGTCAGCGTTCTCATGTCCATGAACAAGGTTGCTCCCGTTGAGTGGGGGGAGTTTCGTCCCGTCGAGCTCCTGGGCCGCAAGGATGTCAGCAGGATCCAATCCTTCGAGCAGCGATAGATAAAGGCTGAACGCCGTGACGCGGCACGCCATGAAGTTTATGTCGCCACCGAAAATGCTACGTTTCAGAAGTTTGCTGCGTTCGGCGAATCCGAGACGTCGCCCTTCCTTCGCTTCCGACAAGGCGATGAGTCTGCGATAAGTCGTGGTGAGCAAAATGCCCGAGCCGCAGGCACCATCGAAAATGGTTTCGGCGAGCGGGTCGGACGCTGCCGCGAGTGCTTGATCAACCGCGAGCATCGCGAGGTTACGGGGTGTGTAATAGGCACCCTCCTTCGCCTGCTGCTCAGGTGTTAAAAACTTTTCGTAAAGACCCGATAGCAGTTCTACAGGGATGTAGCTGAAATCGTAGTTCCAGAAGTCCCCCTGTCCTGTCTGCATATCGGTTCGACAAAGGAACTGGTTGAGAAGGCTGAACCCTTCATCGGAAAGCGCGATCCACGGATCGTGTCGATCATCCCCGAGAAAATCGCCATTGAAGTCGCTTCTCAAGCAGTCGATCAGCGCTCGGACTCCTTCGCGGTCGTGCTGTGCGACTAGACCATGCAGCTCCGCGACAGCTCGGCGCTCGCGATACGTCGCACCGATGATTTCCCGGTGTTCGAGGTAGGAAAGGAATAGCACCTGCCCCATTAGCAATTCAGCAAGCCGCCTGGGAATGCTGCCCGGCGCTATCCCAGTGAAGCCGCTATCGGTCAGCTTCGCCACAGTCGCCGACAGATTTGCGAGTAGCTTACGATCTACGCGCGCCTTCACGTCAAACCACTTCGGTAACCTTCTGGAGAGGTTGGCCGTCGCGACATCAAGAGCTGAGAATGGGCCATCCGGGCGCGCTTCATCGAGGTGCAGGCGCTCGCCGGCTTGGTTAAGCTTTCGAGCAGGAAGCGCGAGCGCCTCCTCGCCTTTCAACTCGATCACGACTGTTGCTAGATTTTGGTTCCAGATGCGTTTGCGCGCATCGTTCAAAGCGCCTGGCTGAAGTGGCTTCTCGTCGTCGCCAACGAAGACAACCGTGGGAACGCCCTCGACGTCGAAGACCGCCTGGGCACGGATAGCGCCGTCCGGCCTGAGAAGCGCGTTGATCTCGAGAGCGTAGGGATGGGTCTCGCGTACTGCCGCCCCGCGGACGTGCAACACAGCTGACTCCGCCGAGTAGCCAAGCTTATCGAGCCATTTCTGGACGTTCGCTGTCACGGTGCTATGCCTCCGCAGGAGAACATAACAGGAACGGGCGCGTTTGTGAAATCGAGCCCGCCGCCCCCCTATCCAGGTGGCTGATCATGCCGACCGCCTCCGGTTAGCCGCAGGTGGTCGTTGATGCTGCGGGGCGCGCACTTGGCTGTGCATCGTCGGCAATGAGAACAAATCGAATTGTCCGGCCGCCGTGGCGGCATCGGGAAGGGCAAAGCCGTCCCGTATGACAGCGAGATGTGGATCCAGATGGACAATAAGAGCGTCGACATCGGAAGCCGGGGTGTCTTCGTCCAGGAAGAACCACTTCCCCCTTGGAGCCAGGGCCAAGCGCCTCCCCCAAAGCCCTATGAATGAGGTGGATCGCAGATCCTTGCGCAAAGCGGCGAAGGCCGCCTTGTGTGTCTGAAGTTCGACAGCGAATTGGTCGCGCAGCAGCACGGCTAATCTGAGAACCAGAATGGTTTGCCACGTGAACTTCGCGGGAGATCCCTTTTGCTTCGGGCGTACGTCCGCTGGAATTAAGGCACGACGACTCGTCCACTCGCGAAGCTTCTCCGTCGAGAGGCCCGTTAGTCGTGAGGCGACCGGAGTGGCAACTAACCGCAGAACCGCCTCCTCTCAAAATCGGGTACAATACCCGACCTTCTTAAAAAAACGGGTATCATACCCGACTTCCCGGGTAAAGTGTGTTGCCCAGTGAGGTGGTGAGGGGTCGGCCTTGCATCCTACCCAGCGGACCAATCCAGCAAGCTGAGAGCCGGGCGGGTTCGCTGTGAAAGGTCAGCCACACGGGGATGCGCGTCGGCGCGACCGGCCATAAGCCAGAACCAGCCATGTCGTGATGACCACGATCGGCCATGGCAACTGACATGCCTCGCCGCTCAAGTGCTTCCTCTGGGACCTGGTTCGCCAAAGGCTCCTTTCGAGCGCGAAGATTCTAGGCGCAACAATCCAGTGTCTAGACGCAATTACGCGGCTAGGCCCCCTTCGTCATTTTGCCGAACGGCTTGAGGAAACTAGCCTTGATCCCTTCAGGCTTCAGACATGCCTTACAAGTGCGGATTCGCATCGTTCTCGCAGAGCGTCCGATTTTCCAGAACTGGACACTAGTTCGAGCAGAACTCCTCGCAGAGCGCCCACTAGTTTCGCGATCTCATCGAGACGCAGGGCGAAGCTGCCCACGGGCGTCGCCTTAGCGTCGGCAACCGCCTCAGGGAGCGCCGAGACGCGAAGCGCAGCGCGGCCTGGATAGGCATTCTTGAACCAATGCTCGGCTTCCAAGAGCTGGGCATGGTCTTTCTTGTACAGAGGATTGCCTTCTTCCTTCTCGCTTTTCGCCTCGATCACGAAGTCGAAGGCACCATCTGTTCTCCAGAGAACGTCGGGGCCGACGCCATGGATCTTCTCGGGCCTTTCCGCTTCAAAGCCAAGGAACGCCCCGAGGTTAGCAAGAGCTTCCTCGTACCGGCTGGCCGAGGCCTCCGGCACTAGCTCGGCCACCGCTTCGTCGAATTCGGCGATCATGGCGCCGCGTTGATCGTACTCGATCATGCGGCTGACGATCGCTGCCGACTGCCTGCCCGGGACCGGACGCGGCACGTAGGCAGGCCTGATCTTCGGCGGCGAATGATTGTTGTTGACCGTGTAAGCGCTCGTTTGAAGTTTCTGACCGCGACTTTCGTCTTCCATTTGATAGGCAATACGTGCAGCTAACGCGCAGAGCCAGGCCCGGCGCTCCGCGTCTTCAGCAAGCTCTTTATCGGCGATCAGCTTCTCCGGAGTCAGGATAGCGTTTTCGAACTGTCCGAGTCGCTGTTGGCGAAAAGCACGCCTTTCGGTGCCGGCGACCTTGAGCGCCAGCATATCGATCGGGGCCGCATGCGCCGCATCAGCCAATTCAGACGCATGATAGGCGACCCAATCGGGATCACGATTCAGGCATTTCAATATAGTCTGGCTGACTTCCTGAGAGTTTCCAACTGCTTCGCTGACCTCCTGGCCCATCTTGAGTTGGACGCGCGTGCTCGCGGTCAAATGCGCCAGATTGTTTTTGCGACCGATCCAGGCAACGAGCTTGCTGCCGATCAGCATAACAACGCAGTGATCGCCGCCTCCACGCGTTCCGCGACCAATGCCCTGCTCGATCCGCTGGGCTAGGAGGGATGCGACGGCGGAATCGGCAACAACATTCATTCGGAAAACGTCGTAGTTCGAGGAGCCCTGCGGAAGATTGTCCATCACGAGGAAACGGCACGAGTCGTCAGCCAGATCGATCCCGTCATACCGGTTGGCAAGGACGATGGGGCCGAAAGATGAACCTGACTGCATCTCGGCGATTCGCTCCGTGACGGCCTTTGTCGTCTCTGGATAGGTCGCCACATCCGTCCAGGTTTTTGCCACAGGTCCCGACGGCGCGAGAATTGCGACGCCTTTCTTGTGTTGAGCAAGCCAGGTCGAAATGTTTTTGACCATCGGAGTGATGGCAGCGCCCCCAACCTTCATGAGCTCCGGGACGAGGATCATCCGCTCGCCGACGCCAGCCAGTGACGTCGATGTAATTGGCTTGGCGACCGCGTCCGGCGAAGCGCCGAATGTACGCACGATCTCGCTGTCGTCGGCGATCGTGGCGGACATGTAGATACGGCGCGGACAATCTTCGAATGTGGGAACAAGATCGACAGGGGGGAAAATCGGTGTGATCGCCACAGCAGTGCGGCTAAAGAGGCAATGGCAGAACGCGAGATTGTCGCGCAGGAACGGCCAGACATAAGGATCGATCTCGTCAACGCGTCGCGAGAGATAGTGCTGCACCTCCGGGAGCTTGCGGCTCCATGCCCAGCTTGGCACCTCGACGACGCCATAATCTTTGCCGTTCGTGATGTCGGAGAAGGTGCCGCTGCGCCCAACATCACGAAAGGCAACACGAAATCGCCCGGCGAGGTCGGCATACACGTCGGCATGATCCTTCACTGGAATGGTCAGAGTGAAGGCTTCGCGGACCGAGGTGAGGGCAACATGCGCATCGTCGAGGACAATGGCGCCGACCTTTACGGGCGGTCGTCCGTCCCCACGGACACCAAACTTGCTGCGGCCGGTGAACAGCGTTTCATAGGCGCCGACAAGCACGCTCTTGCCATCATAGAAGTCGCCGGGCAGCGGCTGACCCTTAGTGTAGGGCTGCGCCGAGATACCGTACTCACGACTCTTGGCAAGGACCTGGCCGACAAGTTGGTTTGTCGGCGCCAGGTAAAGCACCGGTTCGCCGATCTCGTTCATCACTGATTGCGCCATCAGCAGCGCGACGAGCGTCTTGCCGCCGCCTGTGTGGAGTTTGACGACAACATCCTGCTCGTTCCGGCGCGCGAACCAGTTATCGAGCACCTCTGCCTGGCTGGCGTAGAGATCATTGATCCCCGGCGGCTTGGGGAGGGCATTAAAGATTTCGCGCGGGTTGATAGGCTTTGGCTTCGCCTTGCTCTCCCGCAGCTTCTTAAAGTCGACCATTTAGTCCCCTATCGCGTGTGCGGTCTGTTTGCATTCGTTCCCGTCGAGAAGGCCCTAGGCCCTGGATATAACCCGCGATCGTGTTGGCCGGTATGATGTGGGCGAACACGAGGCGCTCCAACTCGGTGCAGCTGAAATCCTCAAAGTGAATCGGCCGGACCGATCGAGCTATCGTCACCCGTCTATCTGCCGGCTTCCAGAACTACAAAGCGCATTGATGATCTGAACGTCCGCGAAGTTTTTTTGATTGTCGGTTACGACAACACATATTGGCTTCAGCTACAGCGATTGTGCCTAGCGCACTTCGCGGACGGCTTTTGGCTTTGCCGTTGGCCATGAGCCGCGCCCACCCGAGGCCAGCTTTCTCGTCGAACGGCTTCTCTAAGATGCCTCGGCGGATTTCGGCGACTATTAGCGGAGCAAGGAAGAGGTCATCGTCTTTTTGCGCCCCCATCCAAGCCAACAGCGAGTCTGACGGATCCGCATTTGTGATGTTCCTGTTGATGTTTATACCAAGGAGGTAGTGCGTCACAGATCCATCTTGCGCCCCTCGTTTCGCAGACGGCTGTGGTCGAGATCGGCGCCGACGAAAGGTGAGTGACGCGGACCGCTTCGCCGGAGTAACTGGCATCATCTGGCGCGACCGATACGCACGGCGTGAGGTACTGGTACCGTCCTGAAAGGAGAGGTCAGTCCGTCCGAGCACGCCTACGAGCCTCTCTGACTTAACCTGATTTCGATTTGTCCAGCTTACTTTTGTAAGTTGACACCTAAGCGCTGATGATCAGGTTAACTTCGGGATCTGCAGTCTTCCCTCAAAAACCACGAAGACTGATATTCGGCGCGGAATACTTTCGCGGTGCCTGCTGCGCCTTTTACTTGGTCCGGTTCTTTTCGGCCGCGATGCGGACCTTAGGCCAATCCTCTCCGAATGTAACGAACGAGAGCGACTGCTCCTTTGTCAACTCTTCCACAGGGAGTATCAGATTTTCGCGGGTGTTGCGCCCAACGATAAATCCAGACAGTGCTCCGGATTTCGATATAACGGGGGCGCCGACACTTTGCTTGTTGGCAAATGGACGACCGCGAGAGGTGACGAGGCCACAATACGGGAGGAGGAGATCCTCTTGGTTCCCGTCTTTGATCCGCACCTTGAACTGCTCCCCGGTCAAGCGGCCGAGCTTGTTGTTTCTGGCCCTCGTCATCTGATTACGGCGAGAACCCGAGGCGATCGGAAGGACTTCTTCCGCATTGACGCGTCTAACCCGGAAATTCGGCCGATCCCAGAGATTGTTGCGGAAGTCACGGACCGTCACCATTTTCTCCGACGACTGGACAGGATCGTTGAAAAGCGGCGATGCCTCGAGCTGTACCGCCTGGAAACCGATGTCGGGAGACTTGGCACCCAGTACTTCGACGATCGGTACGAAGTGCCCCATCCGTACGTTAGAACGCCCCGACCCACGGACCAATTCGCAAAGACCGGAATGAACCTTACCGACCCGGGAATGCGGCGTCATGATTGCGAATACCGCGGGTCCTTTTCGGACCAGAGCGGACAACATCATCTTGGCGTCCTTCTTGCCATCGATCCGAACCTTCACCAGCGTGCCTATGCGCAAGGCATTCGAGCTCACGCTTGACGGTTCGCGCAGCCCCTTCAGCTCAGTCTTCATAGTCGATGTCTCTCGTCGTGTCGGGCTCGCCCAGCTCCACCAGAACAGGCCCGACCATCAACGGAAATAGATCGAAGCTTTCGGCTCGTTTAGTATCACCCGGAGGTAAATTTACTTTGATGGGCTCGCCCTCGATGTTCATCCGGGTGAGGCGAATGTTCGAGAAGTCCAGATCGTAGGCCCGGGAGATCGAATTGAGTGAACGTTCGAGCGAATCGACCAGCACTTTCATGCTGATGGCCGCCCTCCCCACTCCTTTACGCGTCCATCGGTATTTCGTGGAATCGTAGCCAGGCAGTATGGCGGCATCGAGATGCTCGAAGGACAGCTCTCCAAGACGGGCCAGATCGGCGTCATTGAGGATACTTGCCGCAGCCGGTGGGGCACCGTGTCGCACCATCACTTTCGCGAACCGCGTCGTCGGAGGCTCTATGCATTCGGACCCGCCGGCGTCCGGCACCATGGTCGCGCGGTTATCGACAGTCCGGAGGCTTCCCTTCACGTGGGTCACGCAAGCGGACGGACCATTGCTGAAATGCGAAAGGAGAAGCTTGTTGATGGGCGCGGCTGAAAAAGAATAGGCACTATTGCTCTCGTGCAATAGCGTGATAGCAGGTGCTGGATTGCGCTTTACGAAAGGCCTGATCTCTTCCGCATCTTCTTCTTCGAGATGTACGGCCGAGTAGAACGGGCACAGATCCTGGCTGTCCTTTGTGCGGGGGATGACGCGTGCCCGCCGCTCGTCTTCGATAGCCTTCACATCCGCCTTCATCGGCTTTTTCGATAGCCGGGCCGCGAGAATGTGCGCCGCCTTGGTCACGTCCTTGCCGAGTATCGGGGAAAGCGCGTCGATGAGGCCGCCGTCGCCCGATCCGCTAATCATGAACTCCCTACCGCTCTCGATGATCGATGAGGGCGACCAATAGGGAGGGGTCTGCAGTTCGCCGAACTGCCTTTCGGCTGCGAAGCCCGTAGCAAGGACGCAGATATCGGCCTTTAATACTGTCCTCTTGGCGTCCGCGAGCATGATCTCGATCGGATTAGCCCTACGATCGATAGCGTCCACTTCCGCGTGGATGAATGCAACGTGCTTGGCGAACCCCTCATCCCATTCCTTCTTGAGCGCGTCGACGACTTCCGTGACCGGCGCCTGTGCCCAGTTCATGAACGGCAATTCGGTGGCTGGTGTTGGCTCCTGGAAGGGCCAAAAGATGATGTTCGGATGGAGCTCGCGATGCGTCGCGTTCGCGTAATGCCTGAAGTCGACCACCTCCTTGTCGACGATGGTGACGCCGGCTCCCAGGCTGCGGAAGGCGGCCGCGATGGTTCTGCCAGCCACGCCTGCCCCAACGATGCACACGCTGCGATGACCGGGGGCAAGATGCCGATCTGAAATCTCTGCCGCCAGCGCAAGCGCCCGTAACTGCTGCGAGTAGAAGTTCTGCTGCGGCAAATACGGATTAAACACGAAGAGGTGGTCGGTAAGTCTGCACGCCTCGTAAACGTGCGCGCTGCGTTCTGGGTCGATCGGCATGCTTCTTCGATGCTGGCACTACCGCCGCCGGAGCGACGATCGATAAAAATGAAGTTTTGAAATAGGTAGATGATGACTGTCACGGCACAGGTGCATGCCGCGTCCTCAGGAATAGCGATGGCCGTCTCCGTCCCCGAAGACACGCGCCCACCCCCGTTCGATTGGCCCGTGACAAGATAGTAACAACTGCCAGTTGCGTAAAGCGGTTTGTTGGTTTCAAGGCCTGAATAAGGCCGATGCGTACACACGAGGGATTCGGATGCGTTGAGCCAATGTCTCCTCGCATCTCGCCTTATTCCAATGGCCGCGCTTGAGGATGTCGCCTAGCTTGGGCGCGACGCGCTCGTCGAAGTCCAGCAAGCGCACCCACTTGTCAGCCGCTCGCCGACTTTCTTGTGATGCGGATCGGAATCCTTGCCGCCCAGCTGCGTCGGTTAGAACAGTAACCGCGCGCCGCGTATCTCGACGTACTCGAGTGATCTCGTTGACGCGGGCCTCGAATGCGCAAGGCCCCGGGACTGCGGCTGCGCGCCACTGTTCATCTCGACGCTGATTTTGTCGAAGACCTGTGTGGCCGACCATCCGAAAACTTCCCCAGACTAAAACCCAGACTAAATGGGAGTTTTAATCTGGGCTACTCCAAAACGGATCCGCAAAATGATCGGCTGATCAAAGGGTTAGATGGCGCGCCCGGAACGATTCGAACGTCCGACCCTCAGATTCGTAGTCTGATGCTCTATCCAGCTGAGCTACGGGCGCGTGTTTCGCAAACAGCGCGGGCGGGGCCCGCAAGCAGCCCCCGGCGGA